>Ga0209633_10000557_pt1 | contig 42715 bp, 74 predicted proteins | sample Cruoilmetagenom1_FD_187290 | JGI IMG/M metagenome (GOLD analysis project Ga0209633, IMG submission 187290) | Oil polluted marine microbial communities from Coal Oil Point, Santa Barbara, California, USA - Sample 1 (SPAdes) (version 2) | ecosystem: Environmental > Aquatic > Marine > Oil seeps ...
CGTAAATGGACCCGGATCCATTTACGCGGCGTCTGCTGCACGATACCGGACCGGAGAACCTGCCACTGGTTCGACGTAGAGGGGCCGCGCAGCCGCCACTCGTTGGTGCGATCCCACCAGGTGAAGTTCTTGAAGCACCAGAAATCCGACGGGATGGCCCCGGTCTGCACTGACTGTCCGGTTGTCATCGTGAACGTCTGCTCGGCAGTCAGAACCTTCCACGGGTAGCATCTGGCAAGGTTTTTTAACTCCCGCTTGGCCAACGCAAGAAGTTGGCACGCCGCAGGATCAGTGTTGCCCACGATCGTGCCGGGCGCTTGGTATTCGCCGATTTCTTCGATGGCGTCGGTGCAAATCGAGAGCAGCGTCACTGGTTCACCTCGTTAAGTGGCGATCCCAGCACTGACCAATTGGGTACGTAGCTCATTCACCTTGTCGGAGAGAGAGGACAAAGCATTTATGAGCACCGTGTTCAGCGCATTCTGGGTGGCGAGCTGGTCCGCAACCTCTTTGAAGTTGTTGTCGATGTTCGCAATGGAGGTGTCGCGGTTCGCGGCAGTGTCCCAACCGCCAGCCGCCGCGCCCGTGCCCCCCGCTATCATCGGGCTAATGGTGTCGTCCGCGGTGCCGCCGGAGCTATCCGTCAATGTGTCCGTGTTGGTGGCCGCAGCGAGGGTATCGGAGCCGGTGCCACCAGTATTGTCGGTCAAGGCGGCCACTGCTGTGCTATCCGGTACTCTGGCTACCGACACGGCCCACTTAGCCGGCATTCCTAGACCCATGAGGTTATTTACTGAGGGCATTTTATTCTCCTTTGGCCAAGCCGCCGCCTAAGTTCCGTTATTCACGCAATGATGACCGCGTTGACATCGACCGCTAGGTCCGCCGGCATGCCCATTGCCATGAGGCGCTCGACAGAGCCGTCCGCCACGATCACATCGGCCAAGCCGATCGGCACACCAAGCGCCAACAGCACATCCGCACCGTCGTTCGCGACCACGGCCGCGGCGACGTTGGCCGGCATTCCTAGCGCTACGAGACTGTTGACATCCGCCATAGAGATTCTCCTCGGGCGTTAATCCGATGACTAGCTTGCCTGCTCGGCGGGCGCTTCCGTGCCGGTGTGATCTTCGGAAGCCTCCGGCTCGTTTTCCGTTTCCGCATGCTCGGGATCGGTCGCATCGGCCGTTTCTGGTTTGGCTTGGTTACCAATGCCCACAGATCTAAGGACATTGCCGACAACTCCCCCGCCCGTCGGCGGTGGCGGTGGTGAGTCCGGCGGAACAGCGTCGCTTGGCTGCTCTCCCGGCTCTGTGTCATCGGTGGCCTCGGTGACATCGGCGGCTTCCGGGGCGGCGCGGTCCTTTCTGGCCTCGGAAGCCACGAACCGGGCGTATTCCGCCGGGTATCGTTTTTGCGCCGCATCATCGGCCTTGCCGACCGCCTCGGTCTGGCCGGGGGCCGCTACCACGCGAACCAGCACGATGCCCCGGTGATCGCGATAAAAATCAACCTTGGACATGGCTCCTAATCCTTCTTCTTCGCCGAGCGACCCGGCGTTGGCTGAACCGGTGCCGGCGCTGCGGTCGTCTCGGAAGATGGTGTCGAGCCCGCCGCTACCGCGTTGGCTTCCATCTGGCCCTGCATCTGGGCGATCAGGTTCTCCAGCCGCAGAACGCTCGCCTCGAGCTCCTGGTTTTTCTCAGCCAGGCGCTCCTGGGGTTCGGAGGTCTTGCGGGACTCCACGTAGGCCTGGGCCATGTCGCGCAGGGTGCGCGGGTCAAAACCGATGGACCCGAATGCCGCGCCGTGGAGTTGCGACAGTCCGTTGTCGCTTAACTCCGCCAAGGCCTCGACGGTGAAGATGTTGTACATCTTGAGCGCCTGGATGGCGGCCGGGCGGGCCGTGAAAACGGGCCATTGCTCCAGCGGCGTACCGCTGGCCGCCACGGTTTCGCCCCGCTTGAAGGCCTCATAGGCCTCCGGATACATCGACCGATGCTGGTCGGTTACCTTCTGCACCGGGGCCGACTTCATGTCTCCGGCCAGGAGAATTTCGACGTACTCCACATCGTGAAACGCAAAGCCGTCCGCCCCTTGTTTGACGCGCACCGGTAGGGTGTAGAACCTTGGCACCAGGGAATGGGCCTGGGTCGGCATCTGACCGCCGGGTTCTAGCGCCGGGATCCCTGCTAGTGGGCCACGGTGAAACTGTCCTTCGACAATTTGGCTCATGATTCTCTCCAAGTTGATGGCGGGGACCGAAGCCCCCGCCATTCTGTTACGCGAGTTAGGCGGCTACCGCGTCGTCCATGAACGGACGATCGATTTCAAACTCCGCCTGTCCCGCCGCCGGCGTTCCGATCGCCGATGCGCCCTTGGCCCGCTTCACACGGTCGCCGGCGACGACGGCGTCATCAATGCTGCCCGCCGTGGCGGTGGCGTAGACGTTGGCATTGTCGACGAAGCCAGCCAGACACAGGCCCACGGCCTTACCTTGGATCTGATACCAGCCGTACTGGCTGGCAATATTGGCCGACATGGCCACCGCAACCGGACCGATAGCGTTGGCCGCCAATAGCGCTGTCGAGCCGTCGTCCGTGTTGTAGGTCACCCACTCACCGATGGCCGTGGAGGCAAGGCCGAGCAAGTAGATAAACTCGCCAGCCCCGTAGGTCGGGTCCTCGGCACGAACGACGGTGCCGAGCGGGTGGTTCTGCACAGTGTCGGTATCTGCGATAGCCTGCATACCGATCGTGTGCTCTGTGATCGCGTAAGTCATGGTTCTTTCACTCCTTTGGTGGCATCGGCTCGGTCATCGCTTCTTAGGCCGCTTGGGTTTGGTTAAAGCGGCCGCGACTTGCCAGCCCTTGTTCAAACGCCATCGAATGATTTTGGCCGGGATACTGGTTTCCTCCGCCCAATCGGCCAGGCTTTGCGAACGGCCTTTGAAGCGGATCATCGATGTCGAGGTTTTGTTGCGCTGTTGCATTGATGCAGTTGCCCAACGGCAGTTTCCGGGCTCGTAGTTCCCGTTCACCTCTTTGCGATCTAGCGTAGTTCCCTCGGGGCGCTCGCCCATATCGGCAAGGAATTTCGCGAAATCCGAGATCCATGGCTTGTGAATCTTGATGCCCCGCTCGCCGTACCGCGAGTAGTCTGGCGCTTTGGGGTTGAGGCATCGTTGCTTCATCGATTCCCAGGATTTGAAGGTCCGTGTCTTGGTCATCCCGTGCGTCGTAACGGCAGCGAGATGGAGACAACCGCACGATGTGCTCCTGCCGGAGCGCAAGTACCCTGCCCTTACCGTTCGCTTGGTGCCGCATTCGCATCGACACAACCAAAACACTTCTCCTCGTTCGTTCCTGTGTGATCGCCCTAGCACAATCCATTTGCCGAAACCTTGCCCTGTCAAATCGAGCCGGTGTATTTTCCGCATATGCTATCCCCTTGTTTAGGAGACAACAGTTTAAGCGAAAACTCCGCCTTATGCGACAATCACGTCAGGCAACAATTACTCCTTGCAATGAGCGATTGCGGGCCGTCATGTTCCCCGCCCAACCGATGAGCTTGACCATAGCATCCTGATTTGTTGCATATCTATCCGGGTTCAACGGCACCATGTCGCGCCGGGCGTGCGGCCGGTACGACAGGTAATCGCAGTTCAGGAAGTACATGTGGCTGGCCGGGGCGTTGCCGCCGAGGCCACCGTCGAACACCACGTCGGCGCCCATGAAGCGCAGGTTCTCGAACCCTGCCTCTCCGAGCTTCGCATTGGTGACGCGCTGGATCGCCTGCAGCGATTCCCAGTAGTAGCGGAAGTACGTGTTATCCGCGACGATCAGGTCCGGGTGATCCCGGTTACGCGAGCAGTTGAGGTACAGCGTGTTCATGGCGGTCTGGATCGTCGACGGACCCGGGGTCACGCTGTTGGCAGAGAAGTCGTAGAACTGGTTCTGCCAGAACGTCCAGGTGGTGCTGTTGATTCCGCCCACCGTGCCGGTGCCGGCGTCACCGACCAGGAGCTGCAAGCCCCCGATCTGCTTGCCGGAGTCGGCGGTGCCGTTCGAGTAGCAGTCGGACGAGATGTTGTTCATCATCGTCCGCTCGGCGTTCTCGATACGACCGGCCAATAGATCGATGACCTGATCGTCGCCCGCGTTCTGCAACTCTTCGAGACCGGACATGGTGACCGCCACGGCGGCCTGCTTGATCTCGAATTCCGCCGCGGTGAACACGTCCGAGGCCGCGATATTCACATTGTCGTAGCCGGAATACCGCTTGTAGGTCCCGGTTTCCTGGTAGGCGATCTCCTCCAGGATGGTACGGCCGCCCGAGAATGGACGGCGTTTGCCGCGCTCTCTCAGCCGGTAGAGAAGGGCTGTGTTGTTGGAGACGTTATCGGCGAGCTTCTTCGAGCGATTGCGCAGTGTGGTGCTCGCCACCTCCGAAATATTCGGGGATGCCATTTGTCACTCCTGGGGATTTGTGTTGATCAGGCATGGCCGTTCCACACCTGTCTGACTTCATCCAACACGCTGTCCGCAGGTTGGCGCTCGCCGTGTCCGGCCGGTGTCCCGGTGACTGACGATCCCGCCCTTTGGGCTGCCACTGCCTTTGCCGCGGCCTCGTTCTGTCGCTTGCGAGCCGCCGCTGCTTCACGGGCTGCCTCAAGCTTTGAACGGGTCACGGGATTGGCATATACGGCCATGTCGTAGGCCGACTCCATGTCGGCTGCGTGGCCTTTCTCCATTAGATCGGCCATCACTGCCCGCACCTCGGCGAAGTACGGGTGTTTCGATACGCCGGACTCATCGGTCGCGGCTTGAAATTGTTCGACAGTCTGCTGACCGCTGGTCGCCCGGGCCTGGGTGTCGGCCGCGGTCATGCCCTGGATCTGGCCCTGGAGGGTTTTGACCTGCTCCAACAAGGGGGCAACGATGGGCGCGACGTGGGAGGCCAACACCTGGCTGACCTCCGGGTCCAGCGCCGTTGCCGGGTCCGCGCCATGGACGACTGTTGGATCAGCGCCCGGCGCCGGCATCGCGCCGGTTAACGTGCCGAGATCAAAGCCGCGCTCCTTGGCGAACCAGGAGATAAAGGCCCCCGGATCATTGTTGGCATAATCGCTCAGGGCCAGGAGATGATCGACGTACTGAGGCACCGACATGCCCTGCATCTTGATAGCCTGCTCGCGTGGCCCGATAACTTGGTCCAGGCCTTCGTACCGGCGGCGCTGCTCTGCCACGGCCTCGGTTTTCTCAGTGAAGGCCTTCGCGGTCTCCCGGTCTCGCTCCGTCATCCATTTCTGAACCGCTTCCGGTTGCTCGCGGAAGAGCTTCTGCTGGTCGAGCGGCCAATGCGGGGGCGGCTCCAGCGGTCCGAGTACCGGATCGGCCGGGTCTGCGGCCGCTGCTGCTGGCTCCGTTGCCGCTGCCGGGTCTTCGGGCGCGGCGGGATCGGTGGCTGCCGGTTCAGCCGGGTCTCCACCGGCCTTGGTGAACCGGCCCTTGCCGTCTCGAACCGGGCCCGCCGACGGCTCCGGCTGAGTCGAGGCAGGAGGTTCCGCAACAGGCTCTGGGCTGGGCGATGGGTCAGCGCCCGGCTCAGGCGTTGGAGCGAGCTCCGATGCACCGCCGGCGGGTTCGGGTTCCATGGCTGAGCGCAAGTCCGCCACGATGTCGTTGTGGCCGCTTTCCACGGCGGGCATAGAGTCGGTCTGGATCGCGGGCTCGGTCATGCCAGCATCCTAAATTCGTCCTGATTGACTGTTTCGTCCGGCGGCCCGGCGTTGCCCGCAGCAACTTGCTCGATTGCGTCCTTGATGTCGGACGCGACCGGTGTCGCCTGGGGCTTCGATCCCGTGACCGGGCGCTCGTTGCCGACCTCGACGAGATCGTGTTTGCGCAAATGATCCCGGTGCTGACGACGGCCGCCGATCACCTCGTTGGTCACGGCGGAGCGGTACGGGGAGATGTCGGTCATAATCATCGGGCCACGGCCGTGGAGCTGGGCGGCCTGGGCGGCGTAGTACGCCTCGGCGGGTACGAATTTGTGCTGTTCTTTGTCCCAAACGAAGCGTTCGCGCACGGCCTACTCCCTTTTCGGCACTAATTTACACGCGAAGTCTCACAATCCGTTGGGGATGGGCTGGGATCAGTGGAGCAGCAGCAGGGTTGCGGCCTCTTCGTCGTCGCGAATTTGCCTGATCCGCTCGGCTTCGGCCGCCGGGCCAATACCTCCGATCTTGGCAATGAGCGCCGTCAATTCATTGGCCAGGGCGGCGTATTGGCGCTGCTGCTCCTCGGTGAGGCCGGGCGGTGCCGGCGGCGGTGCCTCCAAGGCATCAAGGTCCTGCGCCTCCAATGCCTCGGGCGGGCGGCCCTCGGTGCCGTATTCCCAAATCTCCCGCATCTTGGCTCGAAGTGCCTCGGCCTCGGCCGCCTTTTTGCGCCATTCCTTGGAACGGCGGTGTGATCGGCTATCCTCTGCCGGACTGGGCCAGATACCGCCGGCCTCGCCCAGTGTCGCCGGGGGGGAGATTGCCCCGCCTACGGCAATCCCGGAGTAGCCCCAGCACGACTGCTGCCGCCATTCACCGTCTTGTGACGCGTTCGGTGTAACGCCGGGCCCAACTACGAAGAAGCCGACACCTGCCGCGCTCCGGCGCTTCTCGGCGCTGTCTATGGCCATTACGGGATGTTCGCTTCGCTCTCGGTGTAGTCGGTGCCGTCGTCAGCCAGGTCCTTCTCCCATTCGACCGTTCCGCCGTCGTCGAAGAATTGCTTCTTCGTCGCACTTACGAGGACCTTGTTGCGCAGCGCCATGAAGAGATAGGCGAGCTTAACAAGCGGCGTCTCATTGGCAGCCGGCACGCCCGTTGGCTCCGAATCGGCAGCATTTAGCAAATCAGTGACGGCCTTGATAGCGTCTATCAAAAGGTCAAGCCGCCCGCCGTCGGCCCAGTCACCTTGAAGCTCATCAGAGTCTGCAACAATCGCCGCAGTCTCTGCTTTCAGGGCAATGATATCGGCGGCTATGTCATCCCCTGCCGCGTTGGTAATCACCGCCGCTTGAATGGCATCCAATTCTGCTTGAAGCGTGGTACCGGTGTCCACCAGGATGGCGGCAATCTCGGTATCGAGGAAATCATCGATAGTGTCGATCAATGCCTTAAGTGCGCCGAGACCATCTGTGCCGTTCGCTAAGTCCTGTGCGGCTGCACTGCGGCCTAGCGAGAACGACTCCACAACCTCACCGACGACCGAGACACCGCCCACCGTACCCGTGGTGATAACGATGGAATAGTTCTTGCCGGTCTCGAAGCCATTGGCCCCCGTGGCCACGATGGTCGCGAGATTGAGACCCACCACCGAATCATGATCGACGCCAAGCGAGACACCCGCTGTAATCTGGGTCAGCGAAGCATCTTCGTAAGCCGAGAGCACCGGTGTACCGGCCAGCACAGTTGGGACACCCGTCGCGAAAGCACGCGTGGTGAAGAGGAAATGCAGGGTATCGCCGACTTGGAAATCCGTCATCCCGCCAGCCCTCCGCCCACACCTGCTATTCCACCTGCCCCTGCCAGACCTCCCGGCCCGGCCAAGCTGCTCATGACGCGGCCGCCACCAGCAGCCGCAAGCTCCGTCGTGAACGCAACCAGGGCGTGGTCAACCGCCACCGGGAACAATGCGTTGGCAAAGTCAGTCGCGCTGTCCTCGTCGATAGTCTTGGTGCCGCTAGTCATGGACGCCACGGCGAAGCGTGTTTGAGGGACGATATCTGTGGTTCCGCGCAGGCCGGAGCCTAAGTCGGTCCACGCGATGATGTCCGTGTTGTTCTCCTGGACCCGGCTGTAGGGTGAGGTCTGCACATGGTTGACCTGAAACATGGACTGGGCGAAATACACCACGTCGCGGGTCGCGGAGAGTACCAAATCGACTGTGTTCGTCTCGACAAAAACATCTGCGGTCGTTGGTAGATTAACATCGGTGCCGTCCTGGCTCCCGATATGAGCCTCGAAAGCATCCATCCGCAGGGCGAAGATCGCCGAGCGGGTGTAGTCATGGGTGTTTCCGCCTTCCGCCGCGTACTGCAGTTTGCAGACCGCGCTCGCCGATGCCGCCGCCAGATACCCCACGGAGCCAATCGACCATGTTTCCGCGAGGTCCTCTCCCTCCCACTGGTTTATCATGGCAACCGTGCCGCCAAGGCTAAGTTGCTGGCGCATCGCGTCGGTAACGCTGTCGACTAGCCAATCAGCCGTAGCGATAACAAGCCAATCATCGCCGCCGCCTGACGGCAGGGTAACGGACGCTCCATCGGCCTCCGACCCGTAATCGGGGGCATCGCCGCTGGATGTATCCTCAGCGTAGCGGAAGTCTCCGGCTGCCAAGTCGTCCAGCTTAAGAACCAAGATCGAGAAGTTATCCGCCCGCGCCGTGCCCGCCGCTGCTGAGGAAAGCGCGATGTAGAAGTTGTCGTTGGTCGCCAGTGTGATCCGATCGAGCCATACAAACTCCCGAGCACCACGACCTGCATTAGAGCTATCCGGCTCGGTACGGTTGGACGACTGCACGGTGGCGCCGGCGAATGTCGAGCCGATGCGGAAATCGGACAACGAGTTGGTCGTCGTGCTGGCCCCGCCGACAGACCAGCGGACGAGAACGATGACATCGTCGCCATTGGCAAACCCGGCGGTAGTCAAATCGCTCCAGGCAACCGTGTATTGCGTGACCTCTGCGGCAGACGTCGAGGTCGTGGTACGTTGTGTTACATCGGTCTTGTTGTAGGTGGTAAGCGCGGTCATTTACGATCCGCCCGTGACTGGACACAGGACGATGCGAATAGGCATGAGATCCCCCTACTGCACCACGATTTCAGAAGCGACAATCTGCCCGCTTGCGTCACGCACCAAGCGCCGCGGCGCGGTGGACGCTGCCGCCATTGCCTGCATGGCCTGGGCAAGCTGTGCCAGCGCTTGCAGCATCGCCTCATTGTGCTGAGCAGGCCCCGCTCCGAGCTGCGCGACGATTTGTCGAACGGTTTCGACGCCCTGACTGGTTCGACCCTGAGCTTCGTCTAGCTGTTCCGTATTAAAGGCGCCATCGACAACCAGCTTCAGCATCTCGATGGATCGGGCGGCTTCCATGTCGACCCGCTTGTTGTCGATCTCCTGTTGCCGTTGGTTTAGTTCGGCTTTCCGCTGGTCGATATCGACTTGGCGGTCTTCCAGTTGCCGGGCCATGTCGCCGTCAGCCGAGCCGTCCATCTGGCGGCGTTCCATGTCGAGACGGGCCGCTTCTATCTCTAGCTTGGCCCGGTCGTTCTCGATACGCGCCTCGATGGACTTGATATCGGCCTGGGCCTTCGCCGCTGTGGCTTGCTGCTCGGGTGACGGTCCGTCATCGCTGGCTTTCTCCATATCGGACAACGCCTGCTCGAAGACCGTTTCAAGCTGCCGTCCGGTCGAGAAACCGCGAACGCTGAACATCAGCATCTCGGACAAGAGTCGGCCAAGCGCTGGGTTTTCCTTGGCGGCCGGCACGGCCCGCTCCAGGAACGGCGTGACGGCGGTCAAGAAAGCCACCCTGGCCTGTTGCTCGGCCGCTCGGTCCGGCGCCACGGTGCTGTCGGTTTCGACATCGATGCGGAAGCCCCGGAGCTTGTCGCTCTTGAGCAACTCCAGCGCCGCGGCAAACGTTTTCTCGTCGCCCTGCTTGGATTGCAACCAGTTCGACATGGACTCGATGGTCTCGGGGGTGAAGTGCTCGCCGGCTATCTCGGCGGCTATGCGTAGATTAGCCCGCACGAAGCTTTGCATCTTGGCCTGCCGGTCCTCGACCCGGACGGAGCCGAAGCGCGCCTTGATGCGCTGGGCCCCGAAGGTCTCCTTTGGGTCGCTGGCACCGCGCATGATGTCCGCAACACCGCTGACCTCGTAGAAGTCCTGTTTCAAACGGTCACGCTCGGCCCGCAGCACGCCAAGAGCGGACACCAATTGCTCGAGCGGCAGAAAATCCACGTTGCCCTTGAGCCCGCCGGTCTCCTGCAACTGGGCCCAATTGTCGACCGGGATCAGGCGGTTCTCGGCCCGGCTCGACAGCAGGTCCTGGATGCTTTCGCCGATCAGTGAATTGTAGACACCGCGCACCGCGATGGCCTCGGTCAGCAGCGAGATGCGCTCTGAGATCGAATCAAGCTGGCCCAGTTGATGGCGCCACTGGTGATGATCCGGGACCGGCACCGTGGTGTTGGGCGTTGAGTTCGCGTAGAGCGGCTTGGGACACGGAAAGAAGCCCTCGAGGCCCAAGGGGTCGGCCTTGGTATCGAGCGTCTTGTCAAGAAAGCCTTCGGCGACCCACACCACCTCGCGTTTGGTCTTGTCCCATATCTCCCACACGGCGGCGCGTTGGAAGACATCGCCGTACTGGCTGGCTTCATCGTCGGTAAGTCCAGGCGTGCGCTGGTTGAGATTAACCTCCTTGCCGATATCTCCGAACCGGTCCACCAGGGCGTCACGGGTCATCAGAACCCGGCGGGCCACCCAGGTGACCTTACCCCACAGCGGCACCGGGGTATGTCGAAAGTCCCTATAGTGGACGAATTCGGGCTCGGCCCGCTCGGCCACCACGGGGTTGAACTCCTTGCCGTCGTCTCCCTTCTCCGGCTCGCCAAAGGTCGGAATATACCGCCACCAGGTTTGACCACGACCGGCCAACAGGTAGTCGTCTCGAGCCGCCTCCATGGCTTCCTCGAAGGGATCCACATCAACGATGTTCCCGAGTGTGCGCTCGATCAGTTGCGCCGCGGCGCGGGCGACCGGGTCGGGGTCCTTGAACTTGCGCTCGGTCTCCACCTTCGGGGGCCGGGCATAGACCAGCGGCTGGAGCGTCTTGATTGTCGACCAGAAGACGTTGAAACGGTCGCTGTCGTCGCGCCGGCCGGTGTCGTCCTCGTCGTCGCGGAACCGTTTGACCGCCTTGTCGGCGCGCTTGATGTGGTCGCTGAAATATTTCTCCGAGGCCTTGAGTTCCGCATGCCAGCGGCGGGCCACGGATGCTGTGTCCTTGCCGAAGTCCTTGGTGGTTTCGACCTGGGTGCCGGTGGGCTCAGCCATCAGGGAAACACCGCATAGATTGCGTCATGCACTCGGCGGCGCAGCGCCTTCTTCAATTTTCTCCTGCTTGAGTACACCACGAGTTCAAGGCCAGTAACGATCACGCGGACCAGACACGGCTTGCTCGGCTCGATAAGGCCTTCTAATCCCCGGGGAACCCGAGTACCGATGAAGGCGATCGCATCCATGTTTAAGTGCGTTTCGGCGCGGACGAACTTCACACGTCGATCGCCGAAAAGTGTCTTAACTAGGCTTTGCACTGTGCGGAGGGTGATCACGCCATGCCGTCCCGTTGCCATGGCGGCAACAACAGATATTCAACGCGCTGCTCTATAAGCCGGGCCATGGTTTGCTCGCGCTCTGTGAGGCGCGTGCTTGGCTCCCAATCATGCTCGGGCTCCATACCGAATAGCTCGTCAATGTCGCCGCGGTGATACCCGCAACTGAGGACAAGTCGGCCGGGGCTGTGCGTTCCTGCTACTGCGACGCCGATCGGCAAGCCCATCCCCGCCGCTGCAGCGCTGGCCGCTAAGGCGATGAAGAACTGGCGGCGCGATAACACACCGCCTGTTAGCGACACATTTTGGCTAACGCCGCCGCCGTGGTTTTGACCGTGCAGATGTCGGCTACTGGACACTGGTCTTCACCTCACTGCCGTTCTCGCGGCTGCTTCTTGCTCATCGCAGATACACCGCGCCAATCGAGTACGTGAAGCTCGGCGTCGTGCCGCCGATGGTCGAGACGATGCGCCAGTCTTCGGGCAACACATCGCTGACCGAACGGTTCGCGGTCTCGCCAACGCCCGGGTACACGGTGAGGGTGTCGGAGCCGGCGCCGGTCTTCTGTGCAAACGCCGCGCCCGGCATGTCGACGTAGCCGTCACTCACCGGGTCTTTGGTCTGCAGCTTGATATCCAGCGTCGGCGTCGTGCCGGAGGCCGCCGTGATATCGAGGTACAGCGTGACGCCTCGAAAGCCGAGGTTTTTGATATCATCACTGTTCTCGGTCACGGTCCGGGCCGCAGCGGCGACCGCCTCGAACGACAGATGCGCGCGGCTCGGGATATCCAGCGGGATGTTTTCCAGCATGGTCAGATCGCCTCCTAGTACGAACCAAAGATGTTGGTGGTAGTGCTCAGGCCGTGGAACACCGAGACGTGTTGGGCCAACTCGGTCACGCACTCGTAGGTTTCCAGTTCCGCCAGCACCGCCGCGAAGCCCTTGGTCTCCCGTTCCATCACGGCGATCTGCGTCTCGACGTCCGTGGCCTTACGCTCCACGATGGCGCGGAAAAGGTTGTCGCCCTCCTTGCGGCTGATCCGGCCCGCCAACGCCCGCAACCGGTCGCGGTGTTCCCTGGCCTCCGACAATCCCTTGGCCACCATACCGGCCGCTTCTCCGGCACAGTTCACCATGGCCTTGACGATATCGACGTCCTTCCGGAACGCCTGGCCGGTGCCAATCACTTCCTCGAAGAGCTTGGCCTGCAGGGACGCCACATAACCGTGGAACCGCAGGTCGCTATCGTCGTCGACCGCGCCCGTTTCGTCATAGCGCAGGCGCTTCGCCGGATCGGAGAGAACCAGGTAGGCCCGGCGCACCGCGACGAATGCTTCGATGTTGCCGCCCACGTCGGGGTGCGTTGCCTTGCTGCGCTCCCGGAACGCCGCCTTGATAGCGGGCGCCGCTGCGTCTTTCGGCACGTCGAGGATGCGGTATGGATCGAAGATTTCGCTCATGCCTCTGCCTCGATGGTGAAACCCTGGCCTAGCCCGGGTGGCAACACGCCAGCCATGAGATACCGGCGGTGCCGGCGTAACTCGCGCTTCAACCGCGTGATGGTCCGGCGTGAACTACCGACCGGCACAAGCTTGGCGCCGACCCGGGGATTGATCTCCAACTGCGCCACGATCTCACCAGCCCACCGGATCACCGCCCGATCCGCGAGCGTTGCCGCTGCGGCCCCTGGTCTTCCCAAAGCTTCTGCATGGTCACGTCCTCGAGCGTGGAGATCGGCGGCGGCGGTTGATCCTCCCGTTGCCCCTTGACCATCCGGGCCAGCATCCGGCCGAACAGGGACAGGACGTCCACCTGGTCGTCGTTCATGCCCGCAGGGAACACCAGAAGTTCGGATTTGAGATCTTCGATCCATGGCGCTTTCCGTGGGAGATAGACCTTGCCTTGTGCCATCCGACCCCGGATCGCCTGGGCTCGGGTCGCCTTGTCCTTTGCCGAGGGATAGGACCGTCGATAGCAATATACTCGGCTCTCCTGCATTCTCTTGTGGATGAAGGGCCCGACGCTTTTCTTGATCTGCCCGGCCTCCTCGGCCCACTCGATCGGGCTCCACCGCTGCATCATGTTCAACAGCATCTCAATCCAGACATCCGAGGCCGTCTGACCCCGCCACAGATCGAGCAGGAAGAGATTATCGGTCGGATCAATACCGGCCACGGCATGGACGGTCCAGTCACCGCCGTCCTCAGTCACGGCGTAGTCCGAGGCTCCGTAAATTTGCAGCGTTTCGCGCTTCGGTGGCTCGTCGTACCAGCGGAACCAATCTTCCTCGAAGTAGCCGCCGCCGCGCGGTGCCGGAAGTTGTTGCAACTGACCCGCTGCGGCGTAGGTCCCGAGGTCGACCTTCGCTGTCTCGACGACTTCACGCGGGAACCGGGCCGGCCAGAGCAATTCATTCTCCTCCCGGCGCGGGTCTTCCCAGCCAAGCGAGGTCACGCAGTGGCGAGCAGCCTCGTACTCCATGGGAATCATCAGGTGCTCGTAGCCGCCCTTTTGCAGCGTATGGCCAGATAAATCCCCCTCGTGGAGACGCTGCATCACGATGACCTTGGCTCCTGTCTTGGGGTTGTTGAGCCGCAGCGCCATGGTTTCGTCCCACCAAACCAGCGCCGTTTCGCGTTGCACCGGGGAGAGGGCCTCCGTGACGTTGTGCGGGTCGTCGGCTACCAGGACATCGCCGCCCTCACCCGTACCGGTGCCGTCAACCGAGGTCGCGATCCGATATCCGGTCCGGTCGTTCTCGAAGCGGGTTTTTTGGTTCTGGTCGCCGGTTAGTGTGAAATTGTCGCCCCAGCGGTCCCGGTACCAGGCGCTCTCGATGATGCGCCGGCATTTCACGCTGTCTCGGGTGCTGAGCGGCTGGGCATAACTGGCGTAGAGCCACCGCTTGGCCGCGTCCCAGGTCCAACTCCAGGTCATCCAGAAAACCGAGACCAGAAGCGATTTCATGCAGCGCGGTGGGATGTTGATGAGAAGCCGGCGAATCTCCCCCCGGCTTACCGCCTCGAGGTGCTCGCAGATCGCATCAATGTGCCAATTTGGAACGAAGGGTGAGGCCGGCTCGACGATGTGCCAGGCCCCGGCGACGTAGGATCTCAACGATTTGGCGTATGTCTCGCGCTGTTCCTCGACCCGATCACGCTCGGCTAAAACCGTTAGACCCCGCTGGTGGGCCTGCCTCAGCAACTCCAATCTCGTCGGCGATACCGCCAAGGACGTATCTGATCTCCTCATCCGTCATGTCCTCGAAGCGCTTCAAGCCGATGACCTTTCGATCGACCATCATGCCCAGGTGCTTGCCGAGCAGGGACCAGGCCGAGATGCGCGCCGAGTGGCTGGACCCCTCCCCCTTCAACGTGGCCTCTCGGAATAACCCGGAGACCACCATTTCTTGTGTGACTTCAACGCGTTGGGACAATTCTGCTATCGCGGCAGTGATGGCTCTTGCCACACCAACATTCCCCAACAGCCGCGGCCCCTGTTGCTCGGCGGTCTTGGCACTGTAGCCAGCCCGGATTGCTGCCTGGGTTGCGTTGTGGTCGATGAGGTATTCCTCGACGAAGCGTTGCTGCCGGATCGGAAGGGGTTTGCCCATGTGTTGGTTTTATCCCGTTTCTGGTCGTACCGGTGGGGATGCCAGGCCCCGGCGCACCACCGCGATGGCGCGGGCCATGCCCGGCTGCTCGGTAATCACGGTCTCGGCCCGGCGGATCGCGTGCTGCACCGTGGTGTGGTCGCGGCCGAAGAACTCCCCGATGCGGGCCAGTGTGGCCTGGTCCAGAGTCTCGCGGATCAACAGCATGGAGAGTTGCCGCGGCACCGCTTGGTCATCGCCACGCCGGCTCGGTGCCATGATCTCGGCGCTCCTGACCCCAAGTTCCAACGCCACGGCCTCGACGATCCGATGCATCCCGGGCTCGAACACTTCCTCCCCCGGTATCGGGTCTGGCCCCATGGTCAGGATAAAATCCGAACACGCCGGGTAACCCAAGGCTCGGTAGATTGCCGCCTCGGACATGCCTTGAGCCCGCATGGCGGCGATGCGTTCAGGGGTTCGGGGCATCGCGTGGGTCACCGTCCCTCGGTGTCCTTGGCGGCCTCGGCTTCGTAGGTTTCCGCGGTTTCCGCGAAGTTTGCTCGATTCCCAGATAGGCCGCTAATCGCCCTAGGATGAGGCGTGGTGCGCAACTTGGTTAAAAGGTAGTCACCAAGCTGAGTTATGCGACTCGCGAACGTAGCCCCCCTTAAAACGCCAGCAATCGGTATCGTACGTACGTTCATCTCACCTTCTCCCGGTTAGGTTTTGTGCGGTTCGTCATTCTTGGTCATGGCCACCAATCGACCTTCCCGTGGTTTTTGAGTTCGCGGCCAAACCAGTCGCGTTTGTTTTCCAGTAGCCACTGATAATTTCTCTCGCGCTGCATTCTGACCTTCGTTGCTAGCGGCAAGTGCATTGTCACGATGTCGGCGTCCAGGCTCGTTACTTCCCGAGATTCGCGGCGAATGGCGACGGCTCCGAATTCGCGAAACCACGACGCGAAGTTTTGAAACGTTACTTGTGACGACGCACCCGCAAGAGGCCCGGCCGACATTATGTTGCCCAAGGCACCACCGATTTTCCCGACGCCCGCCATGCGGTAGCTTAAATCCTGTGCGGCCATTTGGGCACCGACCGGGGCAGCGCCAAGGGCTTTCAGGAAGCCACGCCGGGCCATTGTTTTGTTACTCACCCGCTGTGGTCCTTATCGGCGGAAGGTTGCTCGGGCGCTGCACCCCACTCCGGCAACGTACAGAGGTCTGGGTGGCGCAGGGTGACCACCAGCTTTCGTGGTTGTGCAGTCGGAATGTCGGCAAGCGTGGCTTGCATGTTCCACGCGCTCCCGTCCACGCCGCAAGTCTGAGCCCATATCTCGGTATCGTCGGCGATATCGGCCAAGGCTTCGCGCAGCTTGCCGACGGTGGTTATTTCAATCCGCATCCAGCGCCTCCGTTGCCTCGTTCTCCGCCACACGCTCCCGCCACAGGGCCATGACCTCGGTGTCGCACTGGCAGCCCGGCTGGTCCGGGTTATCGCCCCACTGGTCGTGCCAGAAGTCATGCAGGTGGTAATTTTTCAGCCGGTCCCACCATTGGCGGTCTGTGGCGCGGTACTCGCTCTCGAGTTTCTTCGGGTAGGCCCATGGGTTGGGCTTGGCGTCGGCGCCGTTGGGTTGGACCGGCACGTTCTCGATCGCCTCGTGCACGGCCTTGCCGAAGTAGCGCAGCGTGTTCGGCGGCTCGGGCCGGTTCTCCATGATGCGCTCGATGGTCGGGTAGATGTGCCGTTCGGGGTCGGCGCCGGCGTTGAGCCAGCTTGCCACGGTCTGGCGGTCAGAGGATCCGAAGTCACGCAACCCTTCCGGGTCTATGCCGGTTAGCTTGAAACACTCATCAGCCACGGTCATGGCGACGGTGGGCTCGCGCGCGGGGCTACTAGACTCGGTGTTAGCTATAGACTCTCTATTAATAGGAAGGGTTAAGGGTTGCGACCCTCCAGGCGACCCCTCAGGCGAACGCCCTGCGTCGCGCCCTGCGGAACGCTGTGCGGTCGCTACGGCGTCTCGGGTTTTCTTTTTTTTCTGCGTGTTAGTCATTTCAGCGCCACGCTGCGCTTTTTCGATCATCGCTCTCTTTTTGATTAATTCTGCGGTACATCTTTCGTTAAAAATGCGCCCATTTTTTACCTGTATTTTTTCCAAAAAAAGGAGCCGTTTCCGGACGGCAGGCCATCTGCTCTTCGTTTTCGTGAGATCAGCGAGCGCCTTGTCGTCTGGCAATTCACCGTCCATGACGTAGATCAGATCGCAGATACGGCGATAGGCCAACTCTTCCCAAGGGCTGAGCAAAATGGTGCCGCCAAGGAAATCCGAGGGCGAGTAATCGATCTTGATCGGCTTCTTGGCCATCTAAAATTCCAACTCCTGGTCCACAGGCGAGGTGGACGAAACGTCGCCGAGATTGCCGAAAGTCGTCCGCCCGGCGTCGAAGTGCAGGCACACGTCGGAGGTCGGGCCATGCCGGTTTTTGCGGATCAGGACTTCCGCCACATCCTTGGTCTTGGCTAGGTTCCCCCGCCAGTCGGCCTCGCGGGCCGTGAACTTTTCGACACTCTCGCCGGTCTTTCGCCGCGGCTCGCTGCGGCTTTCGTATTCATGTTCCCGGTACACGAACATGACGACATCGGCGTCCTGCTCGATCGAGCCGCTGTCCCGCAAATCCGCGAGGTTCGGGCGCTTGTCATCGCGGGCCTCGACCTGGCGGTTAAGCTGAGAGAGCAGCAGCACCGGCACATCGAGATCGACGGCCATTTTCTTGAGTTCGCGCGTGATGATCGAGATCTCCTGCACCCGGTTATCCATGCGGTGGGCGCCGGTCATAAGCTGCAGATAGTCGATGACGATCAGATCGAGGCCCTTGCGGCGTTTGATGCGGCGGGCCTTGGCCCGGCAGGCCTGAACCGTTGGGTGCCGGGGGCTCTCGATGGCCAGGTTGAGGTCGTGCATGGCGCGCCGCGCGTTGCCCAGGGCCAGAAGATCAGCGTCCGAGACCTTGCCGCGAAGCTGCCGATCGACACTCACCCCGGTCTCTCTGGCGAAGAGCCGGCCGCCCAACTGCTCGTCAGTCATTTCAATCGATAGGACTAGAACCGATTTGTCGGCGCGCGCCGCGTTCTGGCCTATGGTGAGGCCCAAGGCGGTCTTGCCCTGACCCGGCCGCCCCGCCAAAACGACCAAGTTAGACCGGTGCAGCCCGCCCAACTTGTCGTCGAGCGCGGTTAGGCCCGTCGACACACCGAGGATCCCGCCGGCCTTGCGCGCCGCCTCGACATTCTCCAACCAGGCATCCAGAACATCCGGCAGAGCGCGTCCAGGAGCCTCGCCAACGCCAACCTCGCCGGCCTCTGCAATCTCCACTCCCATTTCTTCGAGGATGGCATCGGCGCCGTTCTCTGTGTCGCCCAGACGGGCCCTGCCGGCGTAGTGCTCTCCGATATCGATGATGGAACGCCGCAGCCAAGTCTCGATGATCGTGTCGCTGTAATCTTTGGCGTTTATGATCGTGACGTAGGATCCTTGCAGCTTGGCCAGATAGACCGCGCCCCCGACCTCGGCCAGCGCCTCGTCGTGCTCGAATAGGTTCTTGAGCGTGACAGCATTGGCGGTCTTGCCGCTTTCGATCAGCTTGGCACAAGCCGCATAGATCCGGCCGTGAGCGCCGTCGGCGAAATGTTCGGCCTTCAAGCGATCCGATACCCGGTCATAGGCCCTGTCATTAGCCAGGATGGCACCCAGCAAGGCCTGCTCAGCCTCGTAGTTGACCGGCGGGCGATCCTCGATCTCGGCATCGCGCGGGTCGTTCATGTGCGCGGGGCTATTCATTGGGCGACCTCACCAACCACTTCGACGCTCGCCAGCATTGGTGCTTCATCCTCGATGCGCTGCTTGGCCATATCCACGTCATGCGGGTTGATCTCGATCAGGATGGCGTTGCGCCCCAGTCTGTCGGCGACCAGCCCGGTAGTGCCGGCGCCACCGAATGGATCGATCACGGTTCCGCCTTTTGGGCAGCCCGCCTTGATGCACGGCTCGACCAACGCGGGCGGAAATGTCGCATAGTGTGCGCCTGGAAATGGCGCGGTGGCGATCGACCAAACGTCGCGCAAGTTACGCCCGCCGTTCGCCGATGGATCGATATTGTTCGGCTTGGCAAACCCGTCGGCGCGACCACCGCGATTTCGCTCACGCGCTGGCCTTCCCTTTTCACGGCCATCCTTGTGAAATGAGCCATGGCCACCTTCATGCGTGGCCCAACCGTCGGGCATCTTGTAGTCACGCCCTTGGCGGCCATCGGCAAATGGCTCCCGCACGGCGGCGGCGTCATAGTGGTAACGCCCGAATTTAGCCAACAGAAACACATGCTCATGCGAACTGGTCGGCCTATCCATCGCGCTCTCCGGCATCGGGTTGGGTTTGTGCCAGATAATATCCTTGCGCAGCCACCAACCATCGGAACGCAGCGCGAGTGCCAATCTCGCCGGGATCATCATCAGGTCTTTGGCCTTGATATCACCACCGACAAACCGGCACTGGTTCCGCTGCCCGTTGAGATACTTTTCCTTGCCAGATTGCTGGGCTGTCACGCGGCCCTTGGTCGGTTCGCTGGCATAGCTGTCCCCGATATTCAGCCAAAGCGTTCCATCCGGCCGCAGCACCCGCCGCAGTTCGCGGAATACCTCAACCAGCTTCGCTATGAACTCTTCTGGCGTACGCTCCAGCCCTATCTGTCCCTCAACCTTGTAGTCGCGCAGGCCGAAGTAAGGCGGGCTCGTGACACAGCAATGCACGCTGTCTGCCGGCAACTCGCGCAGGCGCGTCAAGGCATCGCCGAGGATGATCTGGACCGTCATGGCCACACCCCGACGGAGACGCCGCAGCGGCGGCGCAGTGCACGACAGGCATCGTCATGGATTTTGCGGAACTTCGGTTCGCGACTTAGGCGGTTCCGCGCAACTGTGTAGGAATAGTGGGCGCTGGTTTGGTCGCGCCCCAGGAAGTGGCCAATGGCAGCAAATGACGCCCCGGAGCAAAGTTCGCGGAGCAGGTACATGGTCAGGTGCCGCAACGGCGTTAAGCCACGGACTTGCGAGATGCTCAATATATCGGCGCGGCTGACACCGCCGGCGTCGGCCACAGCGGTCAGGACGTCGACCATCAGGGGCCCCCGATTGGTTTCGGGCGGCCCGGGCTCGGGGATGGGATCTGGTTCTGGCTCTGGCGGCTGGCTCGAATGCACCACGGACGTAGCCAGGCCGTATTGAGAGGCCTCTTTGCAGCTTAGGCCGAAGGCCCGACGGATTGCCGTGTCCGACATGCCTCGCTGGCGCATCTGGTCGATCTGTACAGTGGCCAGGGTCATGCGCCACCCTTCCGCTGGCCAAGATTGTCGATTGCCTTGTGTCCGTTCGGGAAGCAGATCGTGCAGTCGTGGTAGTCGAATCCCGCACCGATGACGTTGTAGAACCACTCGCCGGCAGGCAGATGGTCGACGATCTGCGGCTCGACCCGCTCGTAGTCGACCCCCTCGGTCATGTGCTCGATGCCAGCCCACCAACGGTCACTGATGCGCCGACCCAGGAGCCGGAATTTCTGCGGGTGGGCGATCATGCGGCCTCGCACCGAACAGCGGCCAGGCGCCTCCAATAGGCGACCAAGGCCAAGATGACGTCGTCCTCTCGTGGGTGCATGGGGCACTCGGCGCCGATCTCAACCAGGATCATGCGCAGACACCAACCATCCGCGAGCCTGTACCGCAGGTGCTCATCGGCGACCTCGAAGGCTATCTCGGGGCTAAAGCGCTCGGTCAGGGCCAGGTCGACGACGGTCATGCGCGGGCCCAATCGGCAGCCGACTGCCCGCGTTGCTTAGCGCCGCCAGTACACAGCGAGCACAACGTCTCAGAGGCCCGAATTGCTTTGAAGATTTGCTGACAGCGGGCGCAGCGGCGATCAAGCGGCTCCGCAAATGGGCGGTCGGCAGCGACCGGTACGTCGACAGGCTTGTGGATATCTTCGTCGTCGCGATTCCTGGTTTCGGACGGCCAGGGCTCCCGGCCTTTGAGATTTTCCTCTACCGGCGCGGGCGTTGCCGATCGACCCAGGGACCCGTGGGCGATGAAAGCGATGCTCTTGTTCCTCGCCGCCGGCGACCAGCACAGCCCACAGGTCCCGCAACAATCCGTGGCATCGGTCTGCGCCGGGCAGACGATACCCTCGGGCACCACCGAGGCCTCCGGCTTGCGCCAGATCGTCACGGCGCGCATCGGGCCCGGATCCGGATCGGACCAACGGATTGCGAACCGATCCGAATAGGTCTTGTTGAGCTTCTCGAGGACGTAGCCGATCTCGGACTCCGGCTTCCGAGCCGTATAGCCGTAGACATGGAGGGCCGGTAGCATCTCGAGCCAATCGCCCCAGGCTCGCACATACTCGGTCGAGTAGAAGTCGCCCAGGACATGGAGCCTCACGACAAAGCCCTTCGGGTACTTGCCCGCGAGGGCGATCAACTCCGTGGTCAGCCCGAACTGCAACTCCGGCCCATGCCGGTGCCGTCGGCCCCTCGGCATACCGTTGCCGTAACAGGTCGACCAGTGATGGCAGGTCTTGGGGCAGGTCGCCCGCTCCTCGAGGGTCAGGCAGTAGATTGGCATCCCGGACCACGGGCCCTTGACGACGCGGTCGCCTATCTTGCGCTGGTTCGCGCCGCTGACCAGCAGCTGCGGTGAATCCTTGGGGTCCACGACGGATTTGGGAAAGATGGTGCGGGCCTCCGCTAACGCCGCATGCGCGGGATCGAGCCCGTTGACGTTCTCCGGATCGGCCTTGAAGTGCTCGCCGAACCGGCGCTTGGGTTTGACGTCTTTCCGCAGGGCCCGTCGTTTGGCGGCCGAATGGCCGGTAGATGGCGGGCGGGTGGCATCCTTCTTGACTCTGGGCCGCTTCGGCAATTCCAACGCGTAAACACGTTGGTAAACCGTGCCGGCGCTGCGATTGAGGGTCGAGGCAATCAACTTAGTTGGTACACCCTCCGCCCACAGACGCCGCAGTTCGTCATCATCCTCGGGCCATGTCCGCTTAGGCTCTTCCGCCGGCGCACCCTCAAGTTCCGATTCTTTGTCGGCGGTCTTTGGCGCCACCGGCACCAATCGGTTCAACGACTCGATTGCGCCGTCGATCCCCTCGATAATCTCCTGCAATCGAGTGATCTCTAGGCTCGCCGTGTCACGCTCGCCGCGCAGGGTTTCGATCACGGGCCCGAGGTCCATCACAGCAGCACCGCCTGCAGCGGCTCGATGGCAGGACCGTCTTTGGCGACCGCTATCGCCATGCTGTATCGACCGCGCCGACGGTGCCTGGGACAAAGGCCGCGCCGTCCTGCTGCTTGGGGCGGGTATGCGTTTTCCGGTGGTGGGCCGGGCAGTACGACGAGCCCTCTCGTGCCGGTTCGCCGCAAAACACGTCGGGATCCGTGTAGAGGGCAAAGTCCACGCGCCGTTTGCCGCCACGCTCACCGGCTATGAATTGGCAGGTGCGGACGCGCTGCGGGATCGATGCTGGCTGGCTCACAACCTGTTTCTTGTCCGGCAAAGCGACTGCTTCGGCGGACGTTTCCGGTGCCACCGTCGAGTTCATTTCCGGCAAGCTGTTCGCCGCTTTCCGAGACAGCGCGCCCCGATACTTGGGCGAGATCGGTTTCTTGCGCGGCTGCAATCCGAAGCTGCCGACGCTCTCGACATGGACCCCAGCCTCTCGGGCTAGATTACAATGGCCCGCGACGGCGTTCTTGGTGATGCCCAGCTTGGCGGCGACCTCGCTCATAGTGAGTTGCTTGTTGCGCAGTTCGACTACTGCGGCGCGCATGGCGAGGTCCGTCTTACCGTAACTCATGCTGCTTTTCCCTCTATTCCAAGTCGATGAACTGCGTAGTGCAGGATGGCCAGCGCATCGGCTTCGTTGTCGTCCTCGGGCTTGAAGCCAAGCCGCCGGCACTCGGCTAGGACGCTGGCCTTGCGCTCTTCGCGCGATCCGCCGCCGTAGCCGGTGAAGTATTTGAGGACGGTGGAATTGCGGGCCTCGTAGCAGGTGATTTTGTCGCGGTGGCACATCTTCTCGGTGCAACCAGCCAGCCCGATCAGCTTGCGCAGCACCTCGGGCGTCGTCGTCGTCGGCATGATCGGGGATTCGAAGACCACGACCGCCGGCACCTCGTCGAAAAGCATCTGAGCGAGCCAGTCTTCGTACCCCGCCAGAAAGGCCCCCACCCCAGTGCGCGGCTTCGCGACGACATGCACACCGGAGACAATCTGCCGGTTGCCGCCGTTCCGCATGACCGCGAACCCGAGTCTGGTTGCGAGGTCGAGGACCAGGATGGGGAGCATGGGGCAGGCCTACGCGGACAGTGCCGCGATCCAGTCGACCTGGCCGCCAGGGTGTAGGGCCAGGAAGGTCTCGCGCATGTTCTCGATGGTGTTATTCTCGTCTTCGTCCGCCATCGCCTCCCTGGCGAGCTTGTATTGCTTGTACTGCAGCTCGAGGACCTTGCGCGGGATGTTCAGGTCCTTTTTGAGGGTTCGCCACTTCTTGGTCTGCAATTCCGTCAGCGGCGTCATGTGCTCTGCACGCACGCTTTCGATGTTGCCATCGACGCCGTAGATCGCCGCAAAACCGTCTCGAATCGCCGCCGCCCGCGCATCAGAGTTCAACGCCGGCTCGGTCGCTTGCTTTAGGTCTTTCGCCACAGGTTCAATCTCCTCCGGTTAAGGGGTGACGGCGGGAGTCCGTCGGGGGGACTGCGCTCCCGCCGCCAGGGGCCGCGGGACCAGGGAGGCCATTCGCGGCATAGTTTCATGTGAAGCGGTCATGAGATTTTGCCCTTCATATCCAGGGGCACGACCCTTTCGGGTGTACACTTGCCATTGCTCAATTCACGCAATTGGTCCTTTAATATCGCCAGGTCGCGCTCGGCAGTGGCGGCACGGTGCGCCATATCGCCGCGAAGCTCGCCCTCGAAGCCTTCCAGATTGTCCATGAGATTAAGCAACGAGGCGGCGTCCGGAGAATTATCGCCGTTGCACCAATTACGGGCCGACGAAACGCTCGAATCTGTGGCCACAGCCACGTCCATCAAGAACGTCTTGACGTGCGGAGCCTTGCTGGCCAAGTCGTCCAAGACACATTTAATTCGGGCCTTGAGTGAGTCTGTCGTCCAATCCACGGCGGTGTAAGACCTTTGGTTTTTTATCCAAGAGCTTGTCGGTCGTTCCGTGGGAAGGTCGTCCAGTGCTACGGACTATCCCACGTCAATTCGGAGGCGCGGCGGCTGCTTCGGCGGTCGCCGTGATTCCGTTAGAGCGGTTACCAAGCCCTCCCGCGCGGCGACGGTGGCCGTGGGTAAGCGTCGTCCGGCCCCGGCCAGCCAGCCGTGTTGCGCCGGATCGCCTTGCCGACAATCAGCGCAACAGCCAGCGGCGCGATCGACAGCCACACCAATGAGCCTGCGTCCATGAGGGTCGCTACCATGGCCAACTCCTCCCGCGAGCAGGACCGCAGGCAATCGCCATGAGCGAAATGAACGCCCAGGCGGCCAGATCGTCTGCCGATGTGATGAGAAATAGGTCGGTCACTGAATCCCCCCGAATTCCTTGTCTCAGCAGGCCAGAACTAGGCTCCGCTCACGGATTAGTGATGATGGCTGCCGCAACGCAGCAAATGGCATTTTCGGTAAATACAAGATTTCACAATGCCTTAGCCGCAATCCGCAGTTGCGGTATGCGAATCTGCGTATACCCCCAATACGCCAAACCGCACGCCGGAAACCGGCTCTACATGCTTGGGTATGTGATTGATTTCGCTTGCCAGGAGGGCCGATGTGGACACCGCCCGCGCGATTCATGGACTTTTGAATTCCGCCGCCCTGCAACGCCGCTATGCCGCCGCACACAATTGCCCCGAAGTCGCGGCCCTGGCCCGGTCCAATATCACGATGGCACGCCGCTTGCGATGCCCCGAGGAATACCAACCTCGGGAGGCAAGCGCCTATGCCCAACGAAGAACTCTGCCGACACCTGCGCACCAATCTGGCAGCGCTCCACAGACTCCAAACCCAACACCTGCGCGAGGCCAAGGACCTCGAACCGCTCATCGAGGAAGCCCGGCGGGTTATGGTTCGGATGGGCTGCGAGACGAACGGCATGGATTAACCCCCCTTAGGCAGCCGCTTCCGGTAAAAACCCCTCCGGGAGCGGCTTTCCGGCCTCTTTGGCCAGGGCGGCGACCTGGAAGCGCCACTTCCAGGGAACACCCGCCGTTTTCCACTTGTAGACCGCCTCACGGTCTAATGATTCACCGGCCATCTCGCCCAAGGCTTTGGCCAGCTTCGTCCCGCCTCCTAGGGCGTCGATCAATGTCGCGTGCTCTGACACGACGCAATACTCAGAGTTTTTCTCTGAGTTGTCAAGTAGACAATTTGGGCGACGACTGGATGATGGCACTCAACGAAAATTTCGGCATGGATCGGGAAAGCCGAGACGCGCCGGTTAACTACCTCAAAGAGTGTGGGGAACGTCTTGAGCGCGTCCGGCTGGCGTTGGGGTATCCGAAGCGCCCGGCATTCATCCGGGACTTGTTCGGCAACCAGCTTGAAGAATCAGAAGTGGCCCGCCGCCGTGCCCAGCTTGAGAAATGGGAATCCGGTGAGGTGCTGGCCCGGCCCTGGTTTGTCGATCATCTCAAGGCGGTGTTCAACGTCACTCAGGACTATGTGTTCTCCGGCGATAAGCGGGGGCTGACCTTTGAGCTGCGCAACGCCATTGATGAGATCGAGCGCAAGAACCGCCCCCGGTAACCTTTAATTTCCCCGGTTTTTTCGGCACTGCGTTCGGCAGGCCGTTTCGTGCGCCGAGTTTTTCTCTGAATACCCCTTGACTTCTCAGAGTTTTTCTCTGATATTATCTCTCAGGAACACAACCTGGGAGCCGCGCCATGCCAGCCAAGACGAAGCCCAAACCCGCCCGCAAGACAAAAGAACGTGCGGTACTCGTGACCACGGCCCACCGTGGGGTTTTCTTCGGTTTTGCGACGAAGACCGACGGCAACACCATTAAGCTACGCGCGGGCCGCTGTTGCATTTATTGGCCGAGCGAGAACCGGGGTTTTATCGGCCTTGCGAGTGCCGGTCCCGCGAGCGGTGCAAAGGTCGGCCCCGCCGCTGATATCGAACTACGCGACATCACCAGCGTTGCCGAGTGTACGGCTACCGCAGTTGAAGCATGGGAGAAATTCCCGTGGCGACGTTGACCCGAGGCAAGGTGCCTAGCTGGGTCGGCTACGGCGACGGCTACGGCTCCGGCTACGGCTCCGGCGACGGCTACGGCTACGGCTCCGGCTACGGCTACGGCTCCGGCTACGGCTCCGGCTACGGCTACGGCGACTATTGGGTGCAAACCATCAAATACTTTTCAAAAAAATGGCCCGCCAAGCAACGTGCGCGCCTCGCGGCGCTCAAAAAATCGGGCGCCAAAATTGCTTTCTGGCGGTCCGACAGTAATGGGCGGGCTTGCAACGGCGGCGGCAACTCACCTGTCGCGCCTGGAACGGTTGAAACCGCTTCTGGGCCGCTGCGGCTGTGCCGCGACGGCTCGCTCCACGCGACGCTCTTGCCGCCCAAGTGGAAAGGTTCGCGTTGGTGGGTTGTCGCCCTTATTGGCGACGTGGTTGGCGACGACGAAAAGTACGCCGCGCTCAAGCGAGAAGTCATTGGTGAAGCACTATGACCATGCTCCGCCTCCTCCTCCGCCATCCAATAATCACGCTGGCCTTCCTGTACGTCACCCGCACGGCGCAGGACCCGTCCAACCCGAATAAGCGGGTGCAGGAAGGGTGGTGGTATCCATGACCAACCTGTTCGGAATTGAGCCGCTCATGCCGGCTCGTGGCCGCGACTACAAAAGCCGCGACGAGATGCAGGCAGCCTTCGACGCAAACCGTGACCTCATGACTGCATCCGGTGTCGTCACGAGCAAGCAAGACCTGATCGATATGGGTCACACCGGAACGGTATCGGCGCGCTGGGGTCGGCTGCAAATGAGGGGCGTTTTGTTCATCACGCAGAAAGAGGACGCCAAGCCATGACCCAGGCCACCTGCACATACGATTGGCTGAACCGAGCGCTTGACGGCGCCCCCGTATGGAACCTTGGCCAGCTTTCGAATCTTGATCGCCGAGTCTTGGATCAGGCCGTGCGCGCTGGTGAGCTTCTCAAGGCCCGTGCGCGCTGGCGATTCATCTCACCGCTCAAGACGGTCTGGTATCGCGCCGATTGCACGCCTCAGGAAGTCATGGCGGTTGAGTATTGGAAGCAGCGCGCGTCATGACCGCCCCCCTTCCCGATTTCCAAAACTGGTCCTCGCTCGACGCGGACACGCAAGCGAGCTTGAAGGCCTCACCACCTTTGGTCTGCCCCTTCTGCGGCCAGCCGCCGCACATCGAGGAAGGCGAGCAATACTGGTTCATCACCTGCGAGAACCGCGCATGTCACAGCGAGGCCTGCGTTCACGGCACGACGATAGAGGAAGCCGTGCGCCGCTGGAACCCGCGCGCGAACTACGAGTCCGACATGGCGCAGGCAATCACTGGCCCAATGAAGGCGGCGGAGTGAGGTTGAAGATGGACGACAAATACATTCTCGACGGAGAAAAGGCGGTGCCGGAACCCGATTTGCTCAAGTGGGCGACTTGGTACCAAACGGCCGACCGGCGCGTTGCAAACAACAAGATCGGGGAAGTGAGAGTCTCGACCGTGTTTCTCGCCGTCGACCATTCTTTCGGAGAGGGGCCGCCACAACTGTTCGAAACCTTGGTATTCGACGGGCCCTTGTCGGATGAAATGGACCGCTATGCGACATGGGCTGAAGCGGTAGCTGGGCACGCGAAAATGGTCGAGCGCGTACGTGCCGCTGAGTAGGGAGAGAACGATGGCAAACGACAAAGACGGTGGTTTGGCACTCCCGCGCATCATAATTTTTCGCGGCAAAACCAATTTGTTCGGGACGAGCTTGGAGCGTGAAATCGAGGTTGACCCAGACAATCTCTACCCATTCACCCGTGTTGGCTACTACGGGCCGTGCATGGCGTGTGACGCTGATTTGCACAAGGGCGCTTGGTACGAACGCGTTGGGCAAACCGGCAGACGTTATTGGTGTTGTGATTGTGTTGAAAGGATTTTGACCGGAACCACCGACGCAATGCTCGCAGAACGCAGCAAATCCCCAGAGCCCACCGATGCCTAGCACACCCTCACCAGAGAAGGCTTCGCCGCTACATCCATACTGCAAAGTCTGCGGGTGGCGTAAGGGCGGCGTCAATTCTTGGGACGGAGAAGCGTGCAAGTGCGGCCACCGGGAACCGCCCATGCCGCAGCGCGGTATGGAGGCCATAGAGGCCGCAGTCGCCGCCGCCCGCGAGGAAGGTGGAACCGATGCCTAGCACACCAGAGAAGGTCAAAACGCAAATGATCCCCTTCACGCAATACAAGCTGCCGGACGGACGGCGGGTCGAAATCTCGATCGAGAGGCCAACGTCGGTTGCTGAGAAGGCTCGCCAAATCATCGACGCCGGGTACGTCTTCGAATGCGAGGTCCTAACCACAGGGGATGTGAGCTTAACAATCACAGACCCCGAAGAAGGTGATCTCGCTTTTCAGGTTTGTGCAAATGGTGAGGCGGTTCCGGGCGCCGTGGATCGTCTGGTTGAGGAGTTCAAACTGACATGAGTGAAGCAACGCCCAGACCCTGGTTTATCGTCGATGAAAGCAAGGCGGTCCATCGCTGGGTTATCGCACACGGAGAGGGTGACAGCATCGCCGACTGCGCGCCGGTCGGCCCCTGGATGACACCAGAAGAAGCCGACGCAAACGCCGCCCTCATAGTCCGCGCAGTCAACAATCATGAGGCGCTGCTGAGTGCGCTTGAGAGTGCCGCCGATGAACTAGTCGTCTCTCACGCACAGGTGGCAGACCCAGAGAATCGCGAGGGCTGGGATAACGACGACATTTATCGAGTATGGCACCGCGCATGCACAGCCATAGCCGACGCAAAACCCGGTGGTGGGTCATGAGTGAAGAAGTCCGTGACCTTGTAGCCGCCGCCAATAAAGCGCGCGATATCTTGCGCCAAATCTCGCTGGAAAGCCGAATCCTCGGGCCAATCTCCACCAAAGCTCAGTCGGTGGCGTGGGAATTGACAGGCGCCCTCGACGCTCTAGCCAGGAAGCAGCCATGCCCCCCACCCAACGCACACAGAACAATCGAGGCCGTAACAGATAACCACGCAGCTGATATTGCCGAAATCGACCGGCTCAAGGCCACGGTTGAGTTGTTGCGGACAAGGGGCAAGGCGCTAACCGTCGCAATGATCGAAGGGGGGAATTGTTCGTCTGAAAGTTTTCAAGGTCTTTCATACGAGTACGCGGCGCTAGTGGATGCCTTGGAAGAGACGGAACCGAAGCAATGACCGCCTCTACGCAAGCGCAACGTGTTGCGTTTTCGCGGGAGCGGCGGCGTGGAAAGCGGACACGCATGAGATGGTCGGACGGGAAAAACCACAGTACGGAAAAGACGCACTGGCCCAGATCGCGAAAGCGGTTAAACCGGCTCAGCCGGCAGTCTCCCAGGGGGCTGTATTTGGGAATCACCGGAGGCAGCGCACGGAAACGGGTGCCGAGCCGAAGCCGGAGTTGCGCCCGGCCCGCGCCCCGACTGATTAGGAGAAGGTGATGGACGCGCAAGGTAAATTTTGGTTCGCAATATGGGTCACAATAGCTGTGTTTTTGTTGGCTTTAATCGCCACAGCCACAATGGAAAATTTTGCTTCCACGAAATCCGACAACGCAGCCATGGTTGAAATGATGCAGCGCGGTGCTAGTGCCATTCAAGCTCGCTGTGCGGTTAAGGGCGGTGACCCAATAATCTGCTACGAGGCGCTGAGCAGATGACCGACCGCATCCTCTCCAACCTAATAGCACTGTTCACCGCAGTAGCATTGATTGGGCTTGGTGCGCCGTATTTATCTGGCGTCGAAGACGTGGCGGGGATCGTGCGGTTTTGGAGTAGGGCACAATGAAGTGGCTAGTCAGACTATTCGGCTTTTGTGGTCACGAGCGGGAGTGGAGCGAAATGCGCGGCGCGAATATCGATGGAAAGTCTAGCACAGTGCAATACGGGGTCTGCACCAGATGCGGGAAAATCAAGATCAGGGAAATTTATGCATGACCACCACCAGTATCAGATTCGCGTGCGGGATTGGTACGGGCGGTGGCGGCGGGGAAATGCTTCCCGTTATGACCTTGCCGGTCATAGCGACTTGGTAATGCAGAGTAAACGGCAAGAGACCTGCATTGCAGCGGTGCAGCCAGGGATTAGCGTCTGGCCCACCGCCCGACCTAAGAGGAGATGAGAGATGAAGTTGAAAGGACTGCAACTTAACGGCCCCCAGACATGGGAAAAATGGACGGGCTACCGCGGCAAAGTCACCTTCGAAGGGCCTCAAGGCGTGGTGCAAGTCAATGTCGGCGAAGCCCTATCCCAGCGCATCCTGGGCGTTTGCGCGCAAGAACTCGTGGCTGCTTCACGTCAAGTTGCCGAGAACATGACCGCCGAGATTATCGAACAGGCGGCAGCACCCTCGGCCATTGAGAGCGCCGAATGACCACCCCCGACACAAAGCCCGCCGAAGAGAAGCGCCCGTTCAAGCTGAGCGACACAAAGGCGATCTGCCCCGAATGTGGTCGCGCCATCAAGAAGAAGGGCATGGCGAACCATCGGCGCGATAAGCACGGGGTCGAGACGTGAAAAGCAAGCCCACTCACATCCCGCTGGAACGCAGCGACATGTATGGCCCGATGCGGCTGATGACCGTTGCGGACGGCTACGTGATGGCCCGGCGCAAGAAGCGGACGCCGTTTGTCGTGAGCATCGAGGAGTGGTGCCAGATAGGCGAGCAGAACAGCGCAGAGTCGCCGGCGGTTGTCCCGTCGACGCCCGTGCTGTGATGGCGATGCTCAACAGAATCACGCGGCCGCTGCGCAAGTGGTTGGCTCATAGGCGGAGGTGGGCGTGACAAACGAACTTGTTGTCGACAACAAGCTGATCAGCGAGCCGGGCATCTATGACATTCCGCCCGAGGTTTACCACGGACAGCCATGCGTCGAGCCGTCTATAGGGTCGAGCGGTCTGCGCATGTTGCTGAATGAGTGCCCGGCCAAGTACTGGTTCCATAGCCCGCTCAACCCGGATCGACCACCGGAGGAATCGAAAGTCCATTTTAGTATCGGCAAGACGGCCAACGATCTGCTGCTGCATGGAGAGGAGTGGTTCTGGGGACACAACCATGTTTTGGGCTACGAGACTCTCCAGACAAAAGCCGCCAAGGCCGAAAAGGTTGAGGCCGAGGAGGCGGGCAAAAACGTCATCAACAAGAAGCAGTGGGCCGAGATCCAAGCCATGACGGAGGCCTTTGCGGAGCATCCTTTCGCATCGGCGGCCTTCATGAGCGGGAGATCGGAGCCGTCACTGTTCTGGCAAGACCGGGAAACCGGTGTCTGGTTGCGGTGCCGGCCGGATTTCCTGCCCAGCGCGCTACGCCACATCCCAGATTACAAGACCGCGGCCAGCGCCAAGCCGGAAGATTTCAAGCGCTCCATTTACAACTACGGCTACCACATGCAGGCCGCCCTTTACCTCGACGGAATCGAGAACGTCACCGGCACCAAGCCGCAATCGTTCTACTTCGTCGTGCAGGAAAAAGAGGCGCCCTACATCGTGACGTGCCAGGCGGTCGAGCAGATCGCCGTCGATTGGGGGCGCATTCAGAACCGCAAGGCGATCCATCTATTCGCCGAATGCCTCGAAAAGAACGAGTGGCCAGGCTACGCGCGCGATGTGATCGAGGTCGGGTTGCCGTTCTATGCCGAAATGGAATTGCAGCGCCAGCATGAAGCCGGGCGCTTTGATGTGGAGGAAGTGGCGTGATCCTGTTTTTCGATACGGAGACAACCGGGTTTGTCGACAAGAAGAAGCCAGCCAATTGGGAGGGGCAGCCGCGTCTGGTGCAGTTGGGCGCTGTTCTTACCGAAGACGACGGCACCGAGAGGGCGGTCGTCAATCTGATCGTGCGTCCAGAACCAATGATGCGCATCCCTGAGCAGGCCAGCAGGGTTCACGGCATCACGGACGAGATCGCTTTCCGCTGTGGCGTCACGCCCAAATCGGCCATGGGTGTGTTCTTCAGGCTCGTGGAAGTATCCGACCTTTTGGTCGCTCACAACATGGCCTTCGATCTTCTGGTGATGCAGGCGGAAGCATACCGCAATGGGCAGGAGAAGATCGCGGAACTGCTCCAATCAGAAACTCTCTTTTGCACCATGGAGACGGCCACGCCCATCGTGAACCTCCCGCCGACCGACCGCATGCTGGCAGCCGGTTTCAACAAACCAAAGGCGCCCAAGCTCGAAGAGTGTATTCGCTATTTCTTTGGCGAGGAGATCGAGGGCGCACATGACGCCCTGGTCGATGTTCGGGCCTGTGCACGCGTCTATTTCCACCTTCTCAGCCTGGAGGACACCCCATGAACCAACCCGTATCCAAAGACGCCATTTTGCAGCAGAGCAACATGAAGGCGCCATCGAGCGAGGCCACGCACATCGAACAATCGCGTGCTATCGCTCAAGTACAGGGCGCGCTCGTCGTCGCCCAGCAGCGTCCGCGCGATCAGACGGCGGCAATCGAGCGCGTGCGACAGACATGCTCCATGCAGGCTGTAGCCGAGCGCGCTTTCTTCAAATACTCGCGCGGCGGTTCGTCTGTCTCGGGGCCGAGCATCCACTTGGCGACCGAGATCGCGCGGTGCTGGGGGAATATCGACTTTGGCATTGCCGAATTGCGCCGGGACGATGAGGACGGCAAGAGCGAAATGCTCGCCGTGGCGTGGGATCTGGAGACCAATATGCGCTGCACCAACACCTTCATCGTTCCGCACAAGCGGGACAAGAGAGGTGGTGCCGAGGTCCTGACAGATATGCGGGACATCTACGAGAACAACGCCAACATGGGCGCCCGGCGGCTGCGCGAATGCATCCTTCGGGCCATTCCGCCGTGGCTGCGCGAGGAAGCGATTTCTATGGCGATGAAGACGCTGGAAACGGGCGGCGGCCAGCCACTGCCGAACCGGATAGCGAACTGCCTGGAGATGTTCGCGGGTATCGGCATCACCCGCGAGCAGATCGAAAAGAAGATAGGCGTGCCGGCCGACAAGATGACGGCCCTCGACGTGGCCAATCTTGGAGTGGCCTTCAATTCGATCAGGCGCGGGGAAATTTCCAAGGATGAGGAGTTTGGCCCAGCACACGCCGACGACATCTCGGGTGACCTGCGCAAGCGAGCCGGCGCCCCAACGACAGAGAAAACCGACGACGGCGCCGAGGACGCGCCGGCGAAGGGTCCTCTCAAGTATCAATTCAAAAACTCTACCGGCGAGGTCGCAGACAACCTGTTCTCCTCTGCCTTCTGCGACCGTGTCGAGGCGGCAATCGAAGCGGCCAAGGACTTGCCGGCGCTAGAAGGGGTCTGGGAGAGCAATCAAGAAGCCCTGGACACGCTCGTCACCGATCCCGACGAACAGACCACGGCTTGGCACAAGGCGCTACAGGACGCTTACGCGGCGCGCATCGCTGCGCTGACGCCAGCGGAAGAAGAGGAGCCGCTGGTGAACGACAAGGATTCGGTCGCGCTGTTCGACGGCGATGGTGCGCTACTGAATCGCTATCCGCGGTCGACGCCTTGGTTCGGCAATTTCAAGCAGCACGTTGAGAAGGCCAAAGACAAGCGGGCGATCATCGAACGGAATCGCGCGGGCGCGGACCATTGGATCGCGAAGCGGACGGCGAACGCGGCGAAGTTCTGGGAGGAGATCCAGGGCATGGCCGAGACGGAGAAGGTCTGATGGCCGAGCAAGAGCAATTCGAGGGATGGGCCATCGTCGAGTTGATGGGCCACCGCCAGACCGCCGGTAAGGTCGCAACAGTGACGGTAGCGAGCGCCGAGATGCTGCGCGTCGATGTGCCCGGCCCGAACGAGGAGATGATCGCGACGCAGTACTACGGCGGCTCGGCGATCTATTGCCTGACGCCCTGCGACGAGGTGACGGCAAGGCGTGCACTGACCGAGGCCTACAGCCTGCCACCGGCCATTCGCTTGGCCCTGGATCAAGCCGAACGCCGATCACAGCCAGCGTTGCCGCACACGGTCGAGAGCGACGAATACGACGACGAATGCGGCCCATGACCCCTCGCCCCATCATCCCGCCCGAGGCGCTGAGGCAGCACGTCGCAATCATCGGCAAGACGGGGGAGTCTGCGTAATGCAGTTCACGGAAACGATGGAATATAGACGATTGCAATGCACGCAATGCGGCGTTGTCTATTTCTTCCCTGAAAAATGGTGCGTGAATGCTGCCGAGAAAAAGACCGGCTGGGAGTGCCCGAATGGACATGGGCAGATGTTTCGCGATAGCGAGAGAGACCAGCTAAGACGAGAACGTGATCGGCTGAAACAACGCCTCGCCCAGAAAGACGACGAAATCAATTGGCAGCGCGATCGGCGCGAAGCCGCCGAGCATACTGCGCGTGCCTACAAAGGCCACGTCACGCGCATCAAGCGGCGTGTCGGCAAGGGGTCGTGCCCATGCTGCAAGCGCCACTTCACCAACCTGGAAAAGCACATGGCCTCGAAACACCCCGAATATCACGCTGAGGAGCCGGACTTGAAGGTTGTCGAGGGCGGGAAAAGATGACCGAACTTTTCCCGATGTGGTATCGCATTTTTGCCGTGGTGCTTTTGGCGTTCCACGCGGTCTTTGTCGCGCGGATCACATACTCTAGTTGGGATGCTCTCACCGGCGCCGTCTTCAATTTCCCGTTGTTCGTTGTTTGGGTGTTCGGTGTGTGCGGCGGAACGGTCATGGTCGTTGCGTGTCTTGTGTTCGCGCATTGTTTTGGCGTGGCGTTGCCACGGTGCATGGAGCGACTTGGGCCGATGCCGAGAAGCTCTGGCAGGTCATCGAGCGGCGCTACCTGCACTCGGCGCATCGTGACATGAAGGGCAATAAGCCGCTGCTGCTCTACTTCAACACGAAAAAAGACCGGGAATGGTTCATTGAAAAGGCGCAAGCGGCCAGGCCCGGAATGATCAGCAAGGCGGTGGAGATATGAGCAAGATCGAATGGACCGACAAAACGTGGAACCCTGTGGTCGGGTGCTCGCTTGCTTCGCCGGGATGCACGAATTGCTATGCGATGAAGATGGCGTCGCGGCTAGAGCGGATGGGTGTGGCCCACTATGCAGGGCTGACCGCGCCGTCGAAGGCCGGAGCGGTGTGGACCGGCAAGATCGCGCACGCACCGGAGCACATCCTGACCGCGCCGCTGCGTTGGCGGAAGCCCCAGACCATCTTTCCCAACTCAATGGGCGATCTATTCCACGAGGACGTGCCCGACGAGTGGATCGATCAGTCGTTCGGTGTCATGGCCCTTTGCCCGCAACACACGTTCATGCCGCTGACCAAGCGCAGCCGAAGGATGTTGGCTTACGTGGCGCGGGGCGATGACGAACATGGGTCACTAATCGAAAGCATCGCGGACATTGGTGCGCGGTTTATGGAAGACGGCGACAACGCGCACGATTGGTTGCTAGGGATGCCATGGCCATTGCCGAATGTGTGGCTAGGCACATCCGTTGAAGACAGGGCGCGCAAACATCGCATCGATGATCTGCGTGAGACACCAGCCGCTGTCCGGTTCCTATCATTCGAGCCGCTGCTTGAAGACTTGGGCGAGATCGATCTTACCGGCATCCACTGGGTCATCGTCGGCGGCGAGAGCGGGTCAGGCGCGCGGGTGTTCCAACTACAATGGGCTCGCTCGATTATCAAACAATGTCAGGCTGCGGGAGTGCCTGTTTTCATGAAGCAAGTCGGGGCCTACGCGACAGATGGCCGTGGGCAACTTCATTTTTCCGACCGCAAGGGCGGCACCATGGATGAATGGCCAGAAGATCTGCGCGTGCGGGAATTCCCAAAGGTGGCGGCATGAGCGCTTACGACGACGTGTTCAATGAAGGGCGAGACGCGGGCCAGACGAGTGCCCTATCCGCCCTCAAGTCCGGTGACGTGCTGCCCGGTGGAGAATTGATGGTGGTGCCGGTGAGGCCGACCGAGGCAATGTTGGCGGCGGGGGTAGCTTTTATCCCCGGTGGAGGAGACGAGCAAAGCAAGGCGTTTTCGGCGAAGCATGTTCTGCAAGCCATGCTCGCCGCCGCCCAGACCAGTGAGGAGCGTGATGATGTATGAAGCCTTCGTTGCGGAGTCCAATCGGATTGAGGGGATTACCCGAGCGCCCAAGCCCGAAGAGGTGTTCGCCTTTGCTGAATTCATGGGCGCTGGCGAAATCACTGTCGAGGATGTCACTCACCTAGTAGCGGTATTCCAGCCGGGCGCTGTACTGCGCGACAGGCCAGGGCTGGATGTTCGTGTAGGGGACCACATTGCGCCGCCCGGTGGCCCGAACATCACCCTTCTTCTGGAATTTATTCTAGGCCCCGCCAACGCTCTCAGCGATCCTTACGACGTCCACACCCAATACGAAACGCTCCACCCGTTCACAGACGGCAACGGAAGATCGGGTCGTGCCATATGGGCGTGGGAGATGCTGCGGATGACCAATGGGCCGGGGCTCGAACTCGGGTTCCTCCACGCCTGGTATTATCAATCTCTCAGCGCGAGCAGGCAGCCATGACTGACCTCACAGACCAATCAGCCTCATCTTGTGGCGCGCGAGTAATCGACCTCACGGCAATCCTGGATGCCAGGTTTCTCAGTCTCGCCCGCATTGTCATAGACAGAATGAATGCTGGGGAGAGGAAGGCACTCAAGGCACGCCAAGCAGAGGATATGAACGATGAAAATTGATTTAGACAACCCAAACAGTCACCCCATTGTGATTTCTGTATCGGATAATACGCAGATGGGCGCGGTAGACCTGCAAATATTCGTAGGCAATTTTAAAACCAAGGACGACGCAATGGAGTATGCGGACGCGGTAAAGGAGTTTCTGGAAAAAGAAGCGGCGGGCCGGTTTCTTGGCCGCGCATAAGGGGGCGCGGACCATGACTGACGCGGCGGAAGATCGGGCTCGGCGGTTGACCAACACGATCGACCAGCTATTGCAACAAGGTGAGTGGGAAGAGTCAGCAGCCATCGTCGCACAAGCCATCCGCGATGCCGTGGCTGAGGAAACCGAGGCGTGCGCCCGGCAACTTGAAGGGTTTGCTACAAATGCCGGTGACGACTATGCGGCGTGCATCCGCGCACGGCAGAGCGAGGAAGGCTGAGGGAGATTGAGTATGAGCGAAGCCAAATACATAGCTGAAAAGCAAGAGGGTAGTGCGCCGATCAAGATGTGGACCAGGGGCGTGCCGGTCGAGGATGCGGCAATGCAACAGCTTCGCAACGTTGCTGCCCTACCCTTCATACATAGCCATGTCGCGGCAATGCCGGATGTTCATTGGGGATATGGTGCGACGGTCGGCAGCGTGATCGCCACCAAGGGCGCCATCATACCAGCCGCGGTCGGCGTAGATATCGGCTGCGGCATGATGGCAGTGCGGACAAGCCTTCGAGCCGACCAACTTCCCGACAACCTTGGTGGCTTGAGATCCGCGATCGAGGAAGCGGTGCCGCATGGGCGAACCGACAATGGCGGTGCCAATGACCGGGGCGCTTGGGGCAATATTCCCAGCACCATAGCACTTAAATGGGCCGACACTCTCGCCGCGCGCTACAAAAGCATCGTCGAAAAGCACCCGAAGGCCCTGGCCCGCAATAACGACCGCCATCTGGGCACACTTGGAACAGGCAATCATTTCATTGAGGTGTGTCTCGACGAAAGCAACCAGGTGTGGGCCATGCTGCATTCAGGTTCGCGCGGGTGTGGGAACCGTATCGGCACCTACTTCATCGAGCGCGCCAAGGAAGATATGCGCCGATGGTTCATTAATCTTCCTGACGCCGATCTGGCGTACTTCCCGCAAGGGTCTGAGCTATTTGACGACTATGTGGAGGCCGTCCACTGGGCGCAGGAGTATGCCCTGAAGAACCGACGGATCATGATGAAGGAAGTTCTCGATACGATGGCGGCTGAATTGCCGCCCTTCACGGTCACCGACATGGCGGTGAACTGCCACCACAACTACGTCGAAATCGAGAACCACTTCGGCGCCAATGTACTAGTGACCCGCAAGGGCGCCGTCAGGGCGCGTGAGGGCGATCTGGGTATCATTCCGGGCTCTATGGGGGCCAGGAGCTTCATCGTGCGCGGCAAGGGCAATCCGCAGTCCTTCAACTCATGTTCGCATGGCGCCGGCCGCATCATGTCCAGAACCGAGGCGAAGCGTAAATTCACCTTGGCAGACCATGAGAAGGCCACGGCAGGCGTTGAGTGCCGAAAGGACGAAAGTGTCCTGGACGAAACGCCCGGTGCCTACAAGGACATCGATACCGTGATGGCGGCGCAGGACGACCTGGTGGAAGTGGTGCACACGCTTAAACAGATTGTTTGCGTAAAAGGCTAACCCAGCCATGGGCCTACCCGCAGACAAGCTCCACAACTGGCCGCGGCGCATGAAGGCCGATCTGGCGGCGGAGTACTGCGGGGTATCGAGCACCAAGTTTAGGAGCGAGGTGGCGGTTGGTCGGCTTCCAGCAGGGATCCTGGACGGCGGCAATCGGCTTTGGTATCGCGAGGACCTGGATTCAGCCCTTGACCGATTGAAGCAAGGCGGGGAACCATCGGGCGACCCCGAAGAAGAAGTCAATGAATGGCTGAAAGCTGTCCGTGAAGGTTGAGTTCGCATATGTCCAGATGGTCACCGCGAGGGGGCACATCTACGCCTACTACCGACGCGATGGACTTCGCCAAAGGATCAGGGGTGAGGTCGGCTCGGAAGAATGGCAGGCGGAATATAACCGCATTCACAAGAGCTTTGAGCAAGGCCCGGCCGAGCCCGGCATCAACCCAGGTAGCCTCGCAGATCTGATCGCGCTGTTCAAAAAATCCTCAGACTTCGCCGCGCTCAAACCATCCACACGGCAAAGCTACGCTCGCTACATGGATCTTCTGCGGGAGAAGTACGGAGCCCACAAAATCCGCTCCATGCCGCGTGAGTTCGTCCTGGAGCTGAGGGACAAGCACGCCGAAATGCCCCGCAAGGCCAACTACATCATTTCAATCCTGCGTGTTCTCCTCGCCTACGCCCTCGATAGACCGAGCCGGTTTGGCATCGAGTTCAACCCAGCGGTCAAAATCAAGAAGCTCGAAACAGGGCCAGGCTATCCACCTTGGCCGGACGGGCTAATGGCCGCCGTTTGGGACGAGGAGAAGTGCATCCCGGAATTACGCCTAGCCATAGCCACGGGTGCCTTCACGGGGCAGCGCATTAGCGATTGCATCGCTGTAACCTGGAAGAATTACGACGGGCAGCAAATCAATCTGGTCCAGCAGAAGACCGGCGTCGAGCTAACGATACCGGTGCACCCGGACCTGAAATCTATGTTCAAGGGCGTCCCTCGCAAGGCTGTTCAGATCCTCGTTGACCCGAGGGGCCGGCCCTGGACCCGTTTCGCGCTGGGCAAAGCCGTTCGCGAATTCGTGACGGCCGCCGAATATCCAGGCTATAGCTTCCACGGCCTGCGGAAACTGGCGAGCAAGAACCTTGCGGAAACGGGCTGCACGGAGGATGAGATAAAGGCGATCACCGGGCACCAGACGTCGGCGATGGTGTCGCACTATACGAAGGGTGCGAACCAGAAACGGCTGGCCAAGAGCGCCATCAAGAAGCTCTCAAAAGGGCGCCGAAAAACATAATTGGTACGTCGATTGTAAAACGCGATTGTAAAACAATGCCAGGATCGGGACTATTCGCCCTCTAACCAATTGAAAAAGTGGTGCCCAGGGGCGGATTCGAACCACCGACACCGTGATTTTCAGTCACGTGCTCTACCAACTGAGCTACCTGGGCGACCGGGCGCATGGCCCTTTGGCGGGCGCCGAGCGCTTATAGGCAATGCCGAGTGCCCTGTCCAGTCTTTGCCCCGCCCAACCTTTGCCGGCGTCATGGCGGCAGGCTGAGCTCGACGGTGGTACTGGCGTCACCGCGGGCAACGGTGACTTGCAACGGCTGGCCGCGCCGGGCGAGGGCGATGGCGGCGCGGGCGTCGTTGATACCGCGCACTAGGCGGCCGCCGATGGCAGTTATCAGGTCGTCCTCGACAAGGCCGGCCTGCGCCGCCGCGCCGCCGGGGGTTATGGCGATTACGCGTACACCCGCCTGGCTAACCCGTTCGGCGGGCGCTAAGCCGGCGAAGCGCATGCCCGTATCGGCATGGCGCACCTGCCCGCCAGCCATGAGATCATCGACCACCCGCTGCACCAAACCGACGGAGGCGGCGAAATTGATCCCGATATTGGCGTCGGATACCTTGGTGAAGATCGCCGAGAGAACGCCGAGAAGGCGGCCCTGCCCGTCCACCAAGGCACCACCGGAGGCGCCCGGATTGACCGCGGCGTCGGTTTGCACGAAGTCCTCGACGGGGTTGAAACCGACGCCGCTGCGGTGCAATGCAGAAACCACACCACAGGTAACCGATATCCCGAGGCCAAACTGATTGCCTAAGGCACAAGCCGGATCGCCTAGCGCAGGTTCGGGCGCGGTCTGCAGCACCGGCACATCGACATCGATGGCCAGCACCGCCAGGTCCGTTGTCACATCGGCACCGACCAAGCGCGCCGGCACCTCGCGCCCATCCGGTAGGCGCACGGTGATTTCGACGGCACGGTCAACCACATGCAGCGCCGTGACCAGGAAGCCACCCGGGCGAATAGCGATCGCCGTCCCCTCCGGCGACGATCCCGGCGGCAGACGTGTCTGCCCCGCCCGTTCATAGCCGGGCCAAAGCGGTAGCACCGTTACAACCGAGTCCATGACTTTGGGATCGAGGGCATAGGCCGGCGATGCCACGATAAACGTGACCGCCAACAGCAGAACCCGCCATCCAAGCAACCGTATGTGGCGTGTCATGGCGTCGTGGTCAGGTTTCGCTGTTGGAATGCGCGCCGTCCGTCTCGGACTCCGCGCTCGGCGCATCGCCCAGTCTTTCGTCCGTCGGAATCCGGTAGCCGCCGGTGAGCCAGCGGCCCAGGTCCCGATCGGCACACCGGCGCGAACAGAAGGGGCGTGCCTCCGGAACTGTCGGCGCCCCACAGATCGGGCACTTCGACGGCGTCCGGCGGCACGTCGGGGGGCGAGTTTTTTGTCGGTTATCGTCAGTCATCGCCGCCTACTCTAGCACGATATCGAAGCCGTCTCGCCCCTGTTGGAGCCGGAGCGACAACGAGCGGCCAAGGCGCTCCTCGACCGCCGCGCGGGCCACGGCGGCGGGCCCCTCCAGGGCGGCAATCAGGCGCGGTCCGGCGACGATAGCGACAGCGCGGCCTGGAGCGCCGGTTGCGGCGACCCTGGCGGCGCGCAAGGCGGCGAAGGCCTGCGATACCGGGTCGTAGACCCGCCCTCCGCCGGCGATGCCGCAGGCCTCGGTCAAAACCTCGTGCAAGGCCGGGCCGGCCCGGCGCCGCGTTATCTCGACCAAGCCGGAACGGCGCATGGGGGAAACACGGCCGGGTTGCGGATCGTCGGCCAGCCCGCGCTGTAGGGCGCGTACCACACGTTCCCGCGCGCCCTGGTCGGCGAGATCGAGGAAATCGACGACGATCAGGCCGGATAAGCCGCGCAGGCGGAGTTGCCGGGGTATCTCGGCCGCCGCCGCTAGATTCACGGCCAAGGCGCCGGTACTCCCGGCACTATCGTGGCGGCCGGCGTTGACATCGATGGCGGTCAGGGTTTGAACCGGCTCGACCAACAGGAAACCGCCCGAAGGTAGATCGACCCGGGGCTCCAGCAAGGCCTCGATCTGGGCCTCGATGCCGGCGCGCTCGAACAACGGCGCCGAATCCAGGTCCAGGCGCAAGCGCTCCGACATCTCCGGCCGGGCGGCGATCATCTGGCGGGCGCGGGCAAAGGTCACGGGATCGTCGATGACAATCTCTTCCAACGTCTCGGCGGCGTCGAGCGCCAATGACAGGGGATCTTGGGCGCGGCGCAACAAGACCGGCGGCACCGCGCCATCAGCCAGGGCAAGCAACGCCGGCGGCAGATCGCCGAAGCGGGCGGTCAGGCGCACGCCCTTCTCCGCCGTGGCATCGCGGGCGACCCGCAGGATTAGCGAGTCGCCTTCGGAGAGACCCTTGGGCGCTTCATCCAAAGGCAGAAAGCCGGGACGCTCGGCACCGATGTCGACAAAGGCGGCGGCGAGTTTCGGCTGTAAGGTCACGACGCGCCCGAGATAGATGTTGTCCGCTAGAGACGGCCGGTCGTCGCGCACTATAACAAGATCGTGCAACAAACCGTCGGCTAGCCAGGCGGCACGGACCTCGCCAGGTAGCGCCGAGATGAATAGCTGGTCGCTCATTCTTTGGAACCGGCCGGCACATAGCCAAGACCGGCGAGAACCGCCGCAGTCTCCGTTAGAGGCAGGCCGACTACGTTGCTG
>Ga0209633_10000558_pt1 | contig 42593 bp, 28 predicted proteins | sample Cruoilmetagenom1_FD_187290 | JGI IMG/M metagenome (GOLD analysis project Ga0209633, IMG submission 187290) | Oil polluted marine microbial communities from Coal Oil Point, Santa Barbara, California, USA - Sample 1 (SPAdes) (version 2) | ecosystem: Environmental > Aquatic > Marine > Oil seeps ...
TAAATCCTTTTTCTTTAACAAGATGATAAATCATTTGAATATTCTTTATATCATCAGGCGTAAACATTCTATTGCCTTTGTTATTTTTTTTGGGTTTAATAACATCAAATTCTTTATCCCAAAAACGAATTAAAGAAGCATTAACATTAAATGCCTTAGCCACTTCGCCAATTTTATAATATCTTTTGTCTGGTAAGTTTATATTCATTAATCGAAAGATTGACCTTCTTGAGAAGCAATTTTTAACATTTCTTCAAACTCATCAGGTGTTAAATTCCCATAGTAAAAATTAATAGGATTGATAGGTTTTCCGTTTTTATGTACCTCGTAATGCAAATGTGGTCCTGAAGATCTGCCGGTATTACCAACAAAACCAATCAAATCACCACGTTTAACTTTCTGTCCTTTTTTTACATTATATTTATTCAAATGTGCATAAATGGTTTTATAACCGTAACCATGTTCAATTTCAATATGGTTACCAAAACCAGAAGCTCTATTGTCAGCTCTATAAATTACGCCGTTACCAGAAGCATAAATTGGGGTACCTGTGGGTGCAGTAAAATCCATACCCTTATGCATTTTTCTCGCTTTAGTAAATGGATCTGAACGCCATCCATAACCAGAAGCCATTCTTGTTAAATCCTCATTCCGTACCGGTTGAATCGCAGGAATGGAAGCTAATAATTTTTCTTTATCCTCTGCTAAGCTAATAATTTCATCTAGAGATTTAGACTGAATATAAAGTTGTTTTGATAGAATATCCATATTTTTTGTAACATCTATAATCATATCAGAATTTTCAAAACCCTCTAAAGATTTATATCTGTTAACCCCACCAAATCCAGCTTTGCGTTGTTCATTTGGTATTGGATTAGCTTCAAAATAAAGACGATAAATATCGTTATCTCTATGCTGAATTCCTTCTAATACGCCTTCTATCTGACTCATTTTTTTATTCAATAAGCCATAACTTAATTTCATATTCTCTAATTCTCGTTTTTGAGCCTTCTCTTTAGGAGATTCTATGAATTGAAATGAAATAAACATAAAAATTAAACCAAATGAAATGGCACCTAGAAAAAACACAAATAATCTCTTAAATTTATCGCGTTTTCTAAGTTCAATTTTTCTATATGATAAGGTATCAGAATCGTAATAATATTTTACCTTCGCCATAATTTAAAATATGCTATTTTTGTAATTATACTAAAGCAAAGTTTTATCTTGTTTTTTGCTTCATGAACAAATTTACAAAATGTTTTGCAACTGTGAAAGTTCATGCATTTTTTAGTTTTTAATTAACACTATATGACATCTCAAAAAATCAGACAACAATTTTTAGATTTTTTTAAAAATAAGCAACACAAAATAGTACCTTCTGCACCGCTAGTCATAAAAAATGACCCTACATTAATGTTTAACAATGCAGGTATGGTTCCATTTAAAGAATACTTTTTAGGGCAAAAAACTATTACATACAAACGCGTTGCAGACACTCAAAAATGTTTAAGAGTATCTGGTAAACATAACGATCTAGAAGAGGTTGGTATTGATACTTACCACCATACTATGTTTGAAATGCTAGGCAATTGGAGCTTTGGAGATGCTCTCTCGCCCGAAGGCGGATACTTTAAAAACGAAGCAATAGCCTGGGCATGGGAGTTATTGACAGAAGTCTATAAAATTGATAAAAATAGTTTATATGTAACTGTTTTTGAAGGTGATAAAGAAGACCAATTAGCTTTTGACCAAGAAGCTTTTAATTATTGGAAATTGCATATTGATGAAGATAGAATTATCAATGGTAATAAAAAAGATAATTTTTGGGAAATGGGTGCACAAGGTCCATGCGGCCCTTGTTCAGAAATTCATGTTGATATTCGTTCCGATGAAGAAAAGGCCAAAATTTCAGGTAAAGAATTGGTGAATAAAGACCATCCACAGGTTGTAGAAATTTGGAATCTAGTCTTTATACAATACAATAGAAAAGCAGATGGTTCTCTAGAAGATTTGTCTGCCAAACATGTAGATACCGGTATGGGTTTTGAGCGTTTATGTATGGCATTACAAAATGTAAAATCTAATTATGAAACTGATGTTTTTACCCCATTAATAAGAGAGATTGAAACCATTACCCAAACGGAATATGGCATTAGCGAAAAAACAGATATTGCTATCAGAGTTATTGCTGATCATGTGCGTGCAGTTGCTTTCGCTATAGCGGATGGTCAGCTGCCTTCAAACAATGGTGCTGGTTATGTAATCAGGCGTATTTTAAGAAGAGCCATTCGTTATGGATTTACCTTTTTAAACCAAAAAGAACCTTTTATCTATAAATTGGTTAATGTATTGAGCAAACAAATGGGTAGTACATTTTCTGAACTTAATACGCAAAAACAACTCATCCACAATGTAATTAAAGAAGAAGAAAATTCTTTTTTAAGAACCTTAGAACAAGGGCTCATTTTATTGGATAAAATTATAGACAATACAAAAGGAAAAATAGTTTCAGGTGAAAAGGTTTTTGAATTGTATGACACTTTTGGATTCCCAAAAGATCTAACTGCACTCATCTTAAGAGAAAAGGGGTTATCATTAGATGAATCATCTTTTGATGAAGCTATGGAAAAACAAAAATCCAGATCACGTTCCGCAGCTACAGTCGATACTGATGATTGGGTTATTCTAATCGATAATGTAGAAGAGGAATTTATAGGATACGATGCACTTGAGGCGGATGTTAAAATTACCAGATACCGAAAAGTTACTTCTAAAAAAGATGGAAAACTTTATCAATTGGTATTTAATACCACACCCTTTTACCCTGAAGGTGGTGGTCAAGTAGGTGATAAAGGGTATTTAGAAGTTCCCAATGGAAATGTAATCTATATTGTTGATACAAAAAAAGAGAACAATCTAATTATACATTATTGTAAAGATCTGCCTAAAGATCCAACTGACATTTTTAAAGCAGTTGTAGATAAAAAACAACGTTTTAGAACTACTTGTAACCACACAGCTACACATTTATTACATCAGGCATTAAGAGAAATCTTAGGTACACATGTTGAGCAAAAAGGTTCAGCAGTACATTCGAATTATTTACGCTTTGATTTTTCTCATTTTTCAAAATTGACTAGCCAAGAATTAAGTGATGTAGAAGATTTTGTAAATGCTCGTATCAATAACAAATTACCATTACAAGAAAACAGAAATACTTCTATGAAAGAGGCTATTGAAGAGGGTGCAATGGCTTTATTTGGTGAAAAATATGGAGATACCGTACGCACTATTAGATTTGGTAAATCTATAGAACTTTGTGGAGGTATTCATGTGCATAATACCAGTGAAATCTGGCATTTTAAAATATCTTCTGAAGGTGCAGTTGCCTCAGGAATTAGAAGAATTGAAGCCATAACCTCTGATGCTGCAAAAGAATATTTCTTTAAAAATAATAGAGCCTATAATGAGATAAAGAGCTTATTTAAAAGTACACTAAACCCAATAGATTCTGTTAAATCTTTACAAGAAGAAAACGTAAAACTCAAAAAGCAAATTGAAGGTTTACTTAGGGATAAAGCCGGCAATCTTAAAAATGAATTAAAAAATAAGGTTGAAGAGATTAATGGTATTCATTTCTTAGCGGCAGAAATAAATTTAGATCAAAACACAATTAAGGATTTGGCATTTCAATTGGGTGGAGAAGTTGATAATTTATTCTTTATTACAGGTGCTAATCTAAATGATAAAGCCACACTCACTATTTATATTTCAAAAAGCATTGCTAATAATGAATTGCATGCAGGAAATATTGTTAGAGAACTTGGTAAATTAATTGAAGGTGGAGGAGGCGGACAACCATTTTATGCAACGGCAGGAGGTAAGAACACAAATGGAATTAAAGCTGCTTTAGAAAAAGCAAAGGAATATATTCCATCCTAAATTCCTTCCCACTGGGAAAGACTGATACTTATTAAATGAATTTCAGAACTGAAATACCACTCAAGCAGCAAAATAATAATATTACATACGATAGTAATGTTGTACTGTTAGGCTCTTGTTTTACTGAAAATATTGGCAATAAATTGACTTATTATAAATTTGACAATATTGTGAATCCGAATGGTATTTTATTCAATCCGGTTTCAATTAAAAATAGTATCAAAGAAGCCCTTGACAAAAAGCAATATACCAAAGACGATTTAATATTTAGCAATAATTTATGGCATAGTTTTAACCATCATTCTAAATTTTCTAGCCCTGACGGAAAATGCACTGCTATCAATGAAAGCAATAGTGTATTTAGCAACTATTTAAAAAAGGCCACACATGTTATTATTACCTTAGGTACAGCTTCGGTATATCGATATTTAAAAACGAATGCGGTTGTTGCGAATTGTCATAAAATTTCACAAAAAGAATTCAGCAAGCATCTACTTTCTATTACTGAAATTGAAAATTGTTTGGTAGAAATGATTGACCTGATAAAAAGTATTAACAATAAGGTCTCCATCATTTTTACCGTAAGTCCTGTACGACATTTAAAAGATGGTTTTATAGAAAATACGCGAAGCAAAGCTCATTTAATTTCTGCTATTCATCAAATCACAAATGAAAGTAATATATTCTATTTTCCTGCTTATGAAATAATGATGGATGATTTAAGAGACTATCGATTTTACGCGGAAGACATGATACACCCTAACCAAATGGCAATCAATTATATTTGGGACAAATTCTCTATGACTTGGATGTATCCACAAACCATAAAGATTATGAAAGAGGTACAGTCTATTCAGATGAACTTAGCACATAAACCGTTTCATCCAAAAAGCAAAAAGCATCAAGAATTTTTAAAAAAACTTGATGCTAGCATTAAATATTTTACTAAGGAGAATCCCGGTATTAGTTTTTAGATTGCAAATGTTTAGCAACATTTTGCCAAGGTCCACCATTAATTGCATCAATACCATGCTTGCTCAAAATATTTGCAGCAGTACCACTTCTAGCACCACTTCTACAACAAGTTATAATTGGTTTATTAAATGCTTTAATTTTATCAATATTATTGTTAATAGTATCTAAAACAATATTTTTTGAACCTTCTACATGTCCGTCGTTATATTCTGCCACAGACCTTACATCAATCACAATTGCACCTTTTTGCAGATACTCTTCTACATTGTTGCCACCTGAGCCAAATAAATTAAAAAATCCCATATCTATATTTTTTTTTTAAGCTGCAAATATATATAATTATACATTTGACAAATTGTAACCGATGTTACATAGTTATTATTTATTTAAATAATCTAAAGTTAAATTTACAAAAGTTTTTACCCCTAATTTCAATCCGCTCTCATCAATAAAGAAGTCAGGTGTATGATGATCTGATGCATCGGCTGGTTTTACATTTATAGGTTTTCCGCCTAAGAAAAAATAAAATCCCGGAATTTTTTCTTGAAAAAAAGAAAAATCTTCAGCTCCGGTAACGGCATTTACCAATTTTACATTTTCCTTACCTGCAGCTTTTTGCAAAGAAGGCAACATTTTATCTGTCAATTTAAGATCATTATAGGTGATGGGTAGTCCTTTTGCAATTTCAATTTCGGCAGTTGCTCCAAAAGCTGCTGCTATAGCCGGAACCCTACGCATCATTTCTGCATTTAATTTTTTTTGCATACCATAATCTAATGTTCTAATGGTACCAATCATTTCAACTTCTTCGGGTATAATATTATATCGTACACCTCCTTTAATTAGACCTACAGTAATTACTGCTGCCTCTTTAGTCAATTCAGTATCTCTACTAATGATAGTTTGTAAGCCATTAATTATTTGAGCTGCAATTGTTATAGGGTCAATACCCATCCATGGACTAGAACCATGGGCTTGTTTCCCCTTTATTTTAATTACAAATCGCTGTGATGCTGCCATAATTCCTCCTGGTTTATAATTTATTTTTCCAACATCTGTGCCTGCACTAATATGTAAACCAAAAATAGCGTCAACATCAGGATTTTTTAATACGCCTTCTTCCACCATCATTTTTGCACCCCCGTTTTCTCCTGGCGGAACCCCTTCTTCAGCAGGTTGAAAAATAAATTTTACAGTGCCTTTCAACTCATTTTTCATTTCACTAAGTACTTCTGCAGTGGCCATTAAAATAGCAATATGTGTATCATGTCCACAAGCATGCATAACACCGGTTTCAATGCCATTATAAGTACTTTTTACTTTAGAAGCAAAAGGTATATCTACACGTTCAGTAACGGGCAGAGCATCAATATCTGCTCTAAGTGCAACTACCGGACCAGATGAGCTTCCTCTTAGAATTCCGACAACTCCTGTATGTGCTATACCGGTTTGGACTTCCAGACCTAAACTTTTTAAATGATTTGCTATTTTTTCAGCAGTTTTAAACTCTCTATTGGACAATTCCGGATTTTGATGAAAATCTCTTCGCCAATCAATCATTTTTGGTTCAATATCATCAATTAATTTAGAAATTTTTGCATTTTGAGCATACAAGCCAACAGTAAGTAGTAGTAAAATAATAGTGAATAATTTTTTCATTTCTCGATTAATTTTTAAGTAAAACTAGCAAAATTTATTGTATTAACCTGAGTTCGATTATTATTTGGAGATTCAGATTTTCATAAAAATTAATAGACAAGGCTTTGTCATGTAGGTGAGACTGGCTATATAAAATAACGATAATGTAGTGTTGAATTGTATGGAAAAAATATTTATTATTCCACCTCTAAACAGCAATTTTTCTTCCTAAAATATAATCGGACTCTGTTTATTATGTAATAATAGTGACAAACCGTTTAACTTTACTTATTATATTTATCGTCTATTATTTCTCTATGAAAACATCATTTTTAAAATTTACTGATTTAGTTTATGATAAATTAAAACAGTTATGGGAAAGTCAAAATACGAGTAAAATAACCAGTTATTCCCTCGTATTTATTTTTATATTAAGCGTTATTATTAGCTATTTAGATCGTAGTAATTTAATTTCTTTGGGTAGACTAGATGATTATTTTGCCAATCCGTTTTTTGCAATAGATATTACATTTACCATATTATTAATACTTGAATTATTAAGTTTAATATTCGTATTACCCAAATCAGTAGCCCAATCTGTAGGAAAACAATTTGAGTTATTATCATTAATATTTATACGAGCCGGTTTTAAAGAATTTAGTCATATTGAAAGTTTTGAATGGAATGCCATGACGGAATCGGTCATACATATGTTTGCTTATGCCTTTGGAGCATTAGCCATATTTATAATTTTAGGATTTAATAGTAAATTACAGCGTAGGGTTAGGTTAACTCATTCTGAAGATGATCGAAAAGAATTTATTCAAGCAAAAAAAGTACTGTCCTTATTACTATTAATTGCATTTATAATTATTGGATTTTATGATTTTAAGACATTATTACTGACAGGAAATTATTTGCATTCTTTTCATTCATTTTATACGGTTTTAATTTTTAGCGATATTATAATTGTGCTTATAGCCCTACGGTATACGCTTAATTATTATAAGATATTTCGATACTCGGCTTTTGTGTTAGCTACTATTTTAATAAGAATATCACTATCAATAGATCCCTATTATGATGTAATAGTAGGTGTAATTACAGCAATTTTTGTTTTCTTATTAACCCTTACCTATAACTACTTTTTAAAAGATCTGCCAAAAGTAGAATTCAACAAAATAGAGGACAACAAAATATAAAGACAAATGCTATTTTATAGTTTTGCAAATTTTATCTTGTAAATAATAATTCGCGGTATTTTGTCAATGGCCATTGTTCATCATCAATCATCAATTCTAACTTATCACAGTGATATCTTATTTCATCAAAATAAGGCCTTACCTTATTACAATAGGCTTCAGCTGCCTTTTGACCTTTTAATACGTTTGCTTTCTTACGCTCATTTATCATGAATTCAACCTTAGTATTTATCCCTGAGATATGTTCAGATATTCTTTCAATCAACTCCATTTGATCAGAGGCTGTTTTTTTAAAACTGCTTCCAAATATTTCTTTTAAACCTGTAACATTTTTTATCAAGGTGTTCTGATAGTTAATAGCTGTTGGTATAACATGATTTCGGGCAATATCTCCCAGCACTCTTCCTTCAATTTGAATACGCATGGTATATTCTTCCAATTCAATTTCATGTCTTGCCTCCACCTCTACTTTACTCATAACTTTCATCTCTTCGTATAAGGCAATAGTTTTATTAGAAATATTTACTTTTAAGGCTTCAGGAGTGGTTTTATTATTACTTAACCCTCTCTTTTTAGCCTCTTTTGCCCATGCATCGCTATAGCCATTTCCTTCAAACAATATATTTTTAGAAGCTTTAATATATTCTCTTAATACATTAAATATTGCTTCATCTTTTTTTAGGTCTTTATTATTGATCAATTTATCAACTTCAACTTTAAAATCTTTCAATTGTTTGGCAACAATAGTATTTAATATGGTCATAGGTACCGCACAGTTTGCCGTTGAACCTACCGCTCTAAATTCAAATTTATTACCTGTAAAAGCAAAAGGAGAAGTTCTATTTCTATCGGTATTATCCAATAAGACATCAGGAATTTTGCCTACTACATTTAACTTAAGATCTGTTTTTTCTTGAGGAGATAGTTTGCCATTAGTAACGCTTTCCAGCTCATTTAACACTTTGGTTAATTGAGCTCCAATGAAAACAGAAATAATTGCCGGTGGAGCCTCATTGGCACCTAATCTATGGTCATTACTTGCAGATGCAATGGCAGCTCTCAATAATGCTTCATGATCACAAACTGCTTTTATAGTATTTATAAAAAATGTTAAGAATTGCAAATTACTCATAGGTGTCTTACCGGGACTTAATAAATTGATGCCGGTATTTGTTGAAAGTGACCAATTGTTATGCTTCCCTGAACCATTAACTCCTGCAAATGGCTTTTCATGAAATAATACTTTTAAATGATGACGTGCTGAGACTTTACCCATCACATCCATCAATAATGAATTATGATCTACTGCCAAATTAGATTCCTCATAAATAGGAGCTAATTCAAACTGATTAGGTGCCACCTCATTATGTCTTGTTTTTACAGGAATACCCAGTAGCATACATTCAGTTTCTAGATCTCTCATAAAATTCAAAGCTCTGGTTGGAATAGAACCAAAATAATGATCATCTAATTGTTGCCCTTTGGCAGGAGAATGTCCTAACAATGTTCTTCCCGTTAAGGTAATATCCGGGCGAGAATCTACCAGAGCACTATCAATTAAAAAATATTCTTGCTCCCAACCCAGTGAAGATGTTACTTTTTTAACATTTTTATCAAAATATTTACACACTGCGGTTGCAGCGGAATCTACGGCATGTAATGCTCTTAACAAGGGTGTTTTATTGTCTAGAGCTTCTCCTGTATAGGCCACAAAAATTGTAGGAATGGACAAGGTTGTACCATATATAAAAGCAGGAGAAGTAGGATCCCATGCAGTATATCCTCTGGCTTCAAAGGTATTTCTAATACCTCCATTAGGAAAACTGGAAGCATCTGGTTCTTGTTGCACCAATTGACTTCCACCAAATTTTTCAATAGCCATACCATTACCAATGGTTTCAAAAAATGCATCATGTTTTTCTGCTGTTGCCCCGGTTAAAGGCTGAAACCAATGTGTATAATGTGTAACGCCTTTAGACAGTGCCCAATCTTTCATAGATGCTGCAACTTGATCAGCAATTTTTCTATCAATTTTAGTTCCATGTTCAATGGCATTCATAACACCTTTAAAAGCATCTTTTGTTAAATATTGACGCATGGTATTTTCATTAAATACATTTTCACCAAACAAAACAGAGCGTTTAACTTTTTCATCAACCTCCACGGGTTTTCTATTTAAGGTTTCTCTTAATGCATTGAATCTTAATACCGCCATAATTATAAATCTTAATTTTGTTTTTAATTGAATGACAAAATTAATCAACTTTTTTATTCATATTCATATTTTACCCATCTTTTTTTAGGGGTTCAATAAAAAAAGTCATAATTATAATATTTACACCCCTAAATTATTGGTAGTTTACTCAAAAAAAGTATTTTTGTAATTATTTTTTAAAACCTGTAACTATGAGTAAAAGTAAATTAGAGTACATTTGGTTAGATGGTCATCAACCAACCCAAGAATTAAGAAGTAAAACAAAAATAGAAAATGATTTTAGTGGCAAGCTAGAAGATTGTGATATCTGGTCTTTTGACGGTTCTTCAACCGAACAAGCAGAAGGTAATTCTTCAGATTGTCTTCTAAAACCAGTAGCCATTTATCCAGATCCGGCAAGACGGAATGGTTATTTGGTAATGAGTGAAGTATTAAATGCTGATGGAACTGCACATGAGTCGAATGCTAGAGCGACAATTGATGACGACGACAATGATTTCTGGTTTGGTTTTGAACAAGAATATTTTTTAATGGATGCTAAAACTGATTTACCTTTAGGATTTCCTCGAGGGGGATTTCCTGGACCTCAAGGAAAATACTATTGCTCTGTAGGAGGTAGATATACCTGGGGTAGAGATTTTGTAGAAGAACATGCTGATCTATGTATTGATGCCGGATTAAATTTTGAAGGCATCAATCAAGAAGTAGCTCCGGGACAATGGGAATTCCAATGTTTTGCTAAAAGTGCTAAAACCGCTGGTGATGAAATATGGATAGCCAGATATTTATTGAATAGATTGACAGAAAAATATGGCTATTACATAGAGCTTCATCCAAAACCGGTAAAAGGAGATTGGAATGGTTCTGGTATGCATGCTAATTTTTCTAATACTACCTTAAGAACTTGCGGTTCTAAAGAAATTTATGAAAAAATATGTGAGGCATTTAGACCTGTAACAGATGAACATATAGATGTATATGGTGCCTTTAATGATGAAAGATTAACTGGATTACATGAGACTGCTCATGTAACAGACTTTAGCTACGGAGTTTCTGATCGTGGTGCCTCTATCCGAATTCCTATTATTACTGTAGAGAAAGGATGGAAAGGATGGTTAGAAGATAGAAGACCGGCTTCAAATGGGGATCCTTATAAAATAGCAGGAAGAATAATTAAAACTGTAAAATCTGCCAAGTTAGATTAGGTTAAATATAATAGATTAGGTTAAATTAGAAAGAAGCTTCAATCCAATATTACACTGGAATTTGAAGCTTTTTTTTATGTTTTTTTTAATTTGATTTAAAGGATAGGTATATAAAAATTATGTATCCCGAAAGAAGAAACAATCCTTTAAAACGAGAAATTTTATATTTTTTTGGCAAAAAAACTAAAGGTATCAACACCAAGGCAACACCAAGCATCCAATAGATATTGATCATTATATTATCTTCAATAGCGTTTATTGGTGTAATTAAAACGGTTAAACCCAACACAGAGCCAATATTAAAAATATTTGATCCAATTAAATTTCCTAATGAAATGGCTTTTTCACCTTTTAATGCCGCAATAATTGACGCTGCTAATTCCGGCACGCTTGTTCCAATAGCCACTACAGTTGCTCCAATAACACCATCACTTATACCTAAATTAAGTGCTATGTCTTTAGCACCTTTTACCAATAATTCTGAACCGTAATATAGTGCAACCCCTCCAATTGCCAACCAAAAAAATATCATTTGATAAGAAGTTTCCATTAAAGCATCATCAACTTCTTCTATAACAACAGATTTATCCTTTCTAGCCTTTGCTATCATTATATATACAAATACAATTAAAAAGAGGAATAAAATACCTCCCTCAAAACGAGATAAAACGGAATCATTTTTTAAAAAAAAATAAAATAAAAAAGACACTATCATCATAGCCGGCCAATTCATTTTATAAAAATTTTTATCAACTGTTAGTGGAGAAATGATTGCAGTGATCCCTAAAACCAAAGCAATATTGGCAACATTTGATCCTATAACATTACCAAGTGCCAAATCTGGTGAACCGTTTAATGCGGCTTGTAAACTTACCAATAATTCGGGAGCTGATGTAGCAAAAGAAACCACGGTCATACCAATAATGAGCTTAGATAAATTCAATTTAAATGACAGACCAACTGATGATCTAACTAAAAATTCTCCTCCAACTACCAATAGTATAAAACCAACGATAATGTAAAAAATACTCATTATTTTATTTTTGGCTAATATACTTTTTTAACATTTAGCATGGTCTCTTTTCCTAAAATTTAGTTAAATAACTATATTTTTAGTTGTTTAACTATAAATATAGTTTATGTTTGTAACAAATTCACGTAAATGGATAAACTCACCAACAAAGAAGAAGAAATTATGCAAGTGCTTTGGCAGTTAAAAAAAGCATTTGTAAAAGAAGTTATTGATCATTTACCAGTACCCAAACCTCATTACAATACAGTCTCAACAGTAATAAGAAAAATGGAAGACAAAAGTTTTGTTGCACATGAAACTTTTGGTAATACCCATAGATATTACCCAACACTCTCAAAGGAAGAGTATAGAAATAAATATTTTTCTGCTGCCGTAAACAATTACTTTGAAAACTCTTATAAAAATGTAGTTTCATTTTTTGCCAAAGAAGAAAAAATAAGTGCAGATGAATTGAGAGAGATAATTAAAATAATAGAAAGTAAAAAAAACAACTAGCTATGGACTATTTTTTAAAGGCAAATGGATTAATTGCACTACTATTTATTTTTTATTATTTATTCTTAAAAAATGAAACTTTTTTTAATGCAATTAGAACATTTTTTTTATTAGGATTGGTAATAATTATGGCTATTCCTTTGATCGAAATTCCTATTTATGTTGAAAAAGCAGCAACAATATTAGATGGGTTTAAAACACAAGAAATAATAGCTAATCAAACAAGTATTTCATCTAATATTAGTTTGATGCAAATTTTTACTTTATTATATATATTAGGAATGCTGTTTTTTAGCGTTAAATTTATATTACAGCTTTTCTCCATTGGCTATTTAATAGCGAAACATCAAAAAATTAATCAAACTCCTTTTTCTTTTATTGAAACTAGCAAGAATATTTCACCCTTTTCATTTTTAAATTATATTATTTACAACCCTCAGCAATTTACAAAAAATGAATTAGAATTAATAATAAAGCATGAAAAGGTACATGTACGTCATTGGCATTCTCTAGATACTTTATTAACACATGTATTACGAATTGTATTCTGGATCAACCCTTTTATGTGGTTCTATAAAAAAGAAATGGAACAAAATTTAGAGTTTATTGCTGACAGCTATACAATAAAAAGGCCAGAAACACAATATTCATATCAAGAATTATTATTAAAAACAAGCGTACCAAATTATCAAATAGCACTTGCTAATAATTTTTACAATTCATTATTAAAAAAACGACTTATGATGTTACACAAACAAAGATCAAACAAAAAATCGCAATGGAAATTTGCATTACTAATGCCGTTACTCTTGGTATTTATATTTTCTTTTAATACTAAAACTATGGCTCAACAAAAGAAAGCTGACAAAAAGATAGTCAAAAAGGAAGTTGAAATCTACGCAAATGTTATCATTAAAGAAAATACTAAAGAGGATTTAACTGAACTGAGCAACTCGTTCAACGACAAGAGCCTAAAGATTATATTTAAAGGCATAAAACGAAATAACAAAAACGAAATTACTGCTATAAAGATAGAGGCCAAGGCTAAAAATGGAAAAGCATCTGCTGCTTATGCCGCAGATAATAATAAAGGCATTAACCCTATTTCAATCTCCTTTGATAATAAAAATGGCAATTTAAGTATTGGTTCTCCGCAAGGTGATTATAGCAATGGTTTCTCTTACTCACATGAAAATAAAGTATTGGAATTGGTTAGGGAGCCAAATAGTAATGAAAATAATATTATTCATGTTATTACTGATGCCAATGAAAACAATTCTACGGCTTCTGTATGGGTAAATAAGGATAGAGGTACCACTAAAATCAAAACTGAAAAACTTATCATTAAAACTGATGATGATAAAAACATAGATGAACTTCATGAAATTATTATTGAAGATCTTGAAGTTATTATTGAAGAGGATGAAGAACATGATGAAAGAAAGGAAATTTTTATAACTAGTGATGGAGGAGATCCATTATTTATTATTGATGGAAAAGAAATCTCTAAAGAAGAATTGGAGAACATTGAACCAGATAGTATTAAACGTATCAATGTTATTAAGGGGGAAAAAGCTGTAGAAAGGTATGGTAAAAAAGGCAAAAATGGAATTGTTGAAATTACATTAAAAAAGGAATAGTAATAAAATATTGACATTAATCATGACATGATAAAAACGCTCTATTAAAATGGAGCATTTTTTTATTTAGCTTTGTAAAATGAAAAAGCTTTTCTTTTCAATGCTTGCCAAACTCAATAAAATAGTATTACCTAGTTTATCAAAAAGAAATTTTGATATGACCAAGGCTTCGAAACTACAATTGGCATTAGTTGCTTGGCGGTATTATATCACAAAAAACAGTTTGGATTGACTCTAAATTTTGTACCTTTAATAAAAATCATTTTATTATGGATGATCATTCAAAACATGTCAAATTTTTTACAGGATCTTTAATTCAAATTCAAAGATTACAATTAGATTTAAACGACCATAAAATAGCTTCTTTGGTAAAAAATAATTTTCAATCCGGCTTACGCTCCGGTTTTTATGGAGGTTTTCCGTCTCAGGTAGAGTTATTTATATACCAAGAAGACTTAGAGAAAGCGAAACCCATACTTGAAAATTTCAGAAAGGATTTAGGGCTTTAAATTTGTTGTATATATTCTTTCATTTACTTAAAAAAGGAATATATTTGCACTCCATATAAAAGAATATTTCCTTAAATTAAATCTCAAAGAGGTTATATTTGATTTGAATTTGGCCTCGTAGCATAACTGAATAATGCACTTGATTACGGCTCAAGAGATTACAGGTTTGAATCCTGTCGAGGTCACGAATAAATACTTTAATAAGAAAAAATGCCAAGCCCACTTGAGCATTTTTTTGTTTGAAGTATTTTCAAAGCGGAGCTTTGTCAGGAAAACCTTAGGTAATCCTGTCGAGGTCACGAATAAATACTTTAATAAGAAAAAATGCCAAGCCCGCTTGAGCATTTTTTTGTTTGAAGTATTTTCAAAGCGGAGCTTTATCAGGAAAACCGTAGGTAATCCTATCGAGGTCACGAATAAATCGAAAAGCAAGCAAAATCATAAAGCTTGCTTTTTTGATTTTGTGGATTTTTGATTTTCAAAGCGGAGCTTTGTCAGGAAAACCGTAGGTAATCCTGTCGAGGTCACTACAAGCAGAAAATCCATTACATAAGTAATGGATTTTTTCGTTTTAGGAAATGTCAAAAGCCGAAGGTTTTTGTCAGTGTATTAAAATGAAAAAACAACTGCTTTAGCGGTTGGACTTTCTATTTGAAAAAAGAGCTTAAAGGATCATGAAATAATCCTGTCGAGGTCACTTAAAAATGAAGAGACTGTCTTTTCAGACAGCCTCTTTTATTAAGTAAGGTTTATGCTTACTTCTAAATGGTAAAACTATAAGGAATCTCTATTTTAAAATTATTTTTCTTGTTTCGACCTTTCCCAATGTATTAATTCTTAGAAATGATATTCCTCTATTAAAATGCTTTACAGACATTGAATAATTTTGATTACCTGCTTTTGAATACATCTCTTTATAAAAATATTTTCTACCATCAATTCCTATTAATTCTATTGACACTGGTCCATCTTCTATCATTATATAATTAATAGTTAATTTGTTTATCGCAGGGTTAGGAAAGACCTTTACAGCAGCCTCCATAAATTCTTTTGATACCTCTGCTACAAAAGCTGATTTTAAATTCTCACCTAAAGAGAGATAAACCATATTACCATTGACAGGCACACCGCCAAGGCTATTATTCCAATTATTAGTATGCCCTTCTAAGCCGATACCAATGGTTCCAGAATTTTCTAAACCTAACAAAGATTTTAAAATTTTTCCTTCTACAGCATTAGGCGTCATTATAAATTCTATACCTGTAGAATTTAATGATTGATCAAAAGGCCATCCAGAACTACCCCCATTATGTTCATTAAGCACATTATAATTAGCATCTATAAAGTAATTAGACTTATCTGTCCATAGATATTGAAACCCAGTAGCACTATTTGTATTAATATAAACATTGTATTCTGATAAATTTGCATCAGCTATTTCCGCATACAAATAGATATACTCACTATCAACGTATCCATAAATACTACTAAATGAACTATTTACAACCCCGGTGATCAAATGTTGATAATTCTCAACAGGACTATTGTATCCATCTACAGATAAACTACCTGCTTCTGAGCCTCCATCAAGAGACATATAGACCATAGCGTTGTTTTCTAAAGGAATAGATCCAACAGTTATGGGCCAATTTTCGGTATATCCAATAAGACCTAAGCCTAATGTCCCAATATTACCCAAACCTAATGCGTCTTTAGGAATACGCCCTTCTATAGTTGTTGATGTTTGAATAAATCTTACATTCATAACGCTATTATCAGCCACAAAAGGCCATGCATTATTACAATTGGCTTCATATTTATTCAATAGATTAAGTGTACCATCTACATAGTAATCAGATTTTTCTGACCATGTCTCTTGAAAACCTGAACTCGAATTAGTATTCAGGTAAATAGAGTATTCAGGTAAACTTCCGGCATATTCAGCATAAACATAAATGAAATTATTATCATCATAGGCATAGATATTTTTCCAAACACCTTGTGTAACTCCTGTCTGCAAAACAATATAATTTTCGCTAGCACTATTAACACCATCAATAGCGGCAGCAGTATCACCGGCAGCAGCAGCATCTGATTCGTATGCTCCAATATCTATAATGGATTGATTGATTCTATTGTTCCCAAAAAAATCAGTTTCCCCTAAGGCAACTACATAGTTAGGATCTCCTGCATTTATAGCTGAAGAACTGGTTTGTAAGTTTAAATCTACAGTAGGTGATGTTATATCTACAAAACTTGGATTAACGAAACTCGAATTTACATCTTGATCTGTACGATTAACTCTGTACCAATCAAATGTGCCATAATAATCATACCCTGATCCAAGTTGTGACCAGTCAAAAACTCCTAAAGGAGTAGTTTCAGTAGAATTGGTATAATAAAGATTGTAATCAAAAGAAATTGTATTCACATAGGAAGTCATAGCAGCATCAAACGGCATAGCAAATGAAACCAAAGTATTATGATCAGTAGAATAAAAAATATTATTCTTTACAGATAAATTTTGAATATTTTTTAGAATAACTAATTCTGAGGCTCCCATATTACCCAAATACGTATCAGAAATACCACCATTACTAAAAACCGTATTGCCTGATACAGCTACATTATCAATAAAACTACCAGAAGCTGCTGGAGATACACCTAAAATAATTCCTGTCCACGAATTGTCATAAGAAAGATTGTTTCTCAAAATATGTCCTCCTGAACTCACGTTGCTATTTTCATTACCTATTGAAAACCCTACTTGACCATCAGACACTGTATTGTTCTCTATAATAACATTCTGAGAGCCATCACAATAGATACCAGCTGCTGCGGCAATAGGGGATCTACAACTGGATACTTTATTGTTTTTAATAAGACCATTACGTGCATAATTTAGAGCAGCGGTAACAGTAGCTCCTTCGATGTCCAATACCCAATTATAATGACCTGCTGCAACAATTCCTATATTTTGCACTTCGGTTATGGTATTATTTGAGATTTCAAACCCATCAACATTACCGTTCACTTGAATAGCTTCTGTCCAGCCTGGTATAACATTATGAATGTAATTATTTTTGATTATAAGATTTGTAATTGGAACCATATCGGTTCCAGTTACATTGATAGCACCAGAATTATCTCCTCCTTGAGCTGTTTTTAGTATTGCTATTTCATTGACTGTAAAGTCTAATCTATTCTTCATAGGATCAACATCCAGTGTCCAAGAAAAATCATAAATTTCATTATCTGTTATTATTACATTTTTAACAGTATTGGCTACTTGAATACCAAATTTTGTGTCTTTAACTAAAACGCCATTAACTAGAGAGTCAAGAGTTTGATTATTTCTCAAACCTTTAAGTTTAAAACCTTGAACTATCACATTTTCCGCACCTGAGGTCACTGCAATTAGCGATGCAAACTTTTTGGTATGTAAATTAGTTCCATCAATAAAAACATCTCCTTCAGCACGTAAGGTTAACCAATAGCTATCCTTACCTCCATTGGTTGATGTAAGAAAAATCATTTCGCTAACATTTGGTGAATACGTTCCTGCTTTTACGACAACTTCTTCGTTTGATACCATTCCGGCAATTCCCTGTACATTACCTCTATAATCAAGTGCTGCTCTAATCGTAGTAAATGGAAATACTTCAGTTCCATCTGAAGCCGTACTTCCATTATAACTGGCATCCACATATAATACCGCTTGTCTAGTTTGAGCCATACTTCTTTCATTGAACCCAAACATTGAGAAAAGAACCAAGACCATCATGAATGGTTTTGTTATATTTATTGATTTTAGAAAGACCCATAACCTTGGCTCAAACCCAATTGATCTAAAACATGAATTTAGTTTGGTAAATAGTGTTTTCATAATTTGTTTTTTAGAGTTAAATTTTTATATAAGTTTTGTTTTTATTCATATACCATAATAGTAAATAAAGGATTCCAAATCCACCCAAAGTGGCGAAAGCATTATAATAATCTCCTGTAAATTGTTCAACGCCAAAGAGTAGTTGTTTAGCAATTTCTGGAAAGTCAAAAACATGTGAGGCAACATATGCTGTTATAGCATTTACACCTATCACTTTTAAAGGGAATGCCCATTTTTTATATCCTTTTACATCTACTATCCAATAAAATAATGCAAGTAAAAGGAAACATATACCTGATGTGAATAACACAAAAGTGCTAGTCCATATCTTTTTTACAATAGGATGCCAAAGATTTAATAAAAGCCCTAAAACTATTCCAGATACACCAATTACGGAAAGATACACCGTCGTTTTTTCTCTAGGTAATGCTGAGCGAAGCAATTCTCCGGCAAATAAACCAGATAATGTAGTCGCAATAAATCCTAAACTTGTTAATAACCATGTGTATTGATAACCGTCATCAAAACGCCCAAAAACATAGTGATCTATATAGAGTGCAATGTTTTTATCAGAAAGCAATTCACTATTACCCATTCCAGGAATATTAGTAAATTCAAGTAAAAACGCGTATAGTGTCAGACATAAAGCAAAAAGTAAATACCTTCCTTTTTTAGGCAAATGGATATAGGCTATACACGAAAATAGATAACCTACCGCTATCGCTTGAAGTGTATTACTAAAAATTTGAAATTTTTCAATGTTAAAGTGCAGCAAATTACCTTGAACAATCCATCCTAAAATAAATAAAATTATAAATCGACGGACTAAATGTGGATAGAGTTTTATTTTATGGTCAATTTCATTTATCCTTTTACCCATTGAAAAAGGAATTACTACACCTACCACAAAAAGAAATAATGGCATTATGATATCATAAAAATGAAAACCAAACCATTCAGGGTGTTCGAACTGGGTAGCTAAAGCACTTGTTAATTCTGATTGAGCTCCTTCATGAAGACTACTAAAAAAGCGGTCTGCAAAAATTATCATTAACATATCAAATCCTCTAAGTACATCTACTGACATTAATCTGGTATTATCTGTAGAAGAACTATTCATTTTATTACAGTGCGTTACAATTATTTTTATAATACTGAAATTTATCTTATTCCATAAACTTAGCAATCAGTTATTGCCGATAAATTCTTTATCTTCTTCTTTATCTATGTTTTCAAACTTAGAAAACATACAACGTGGTAATCATTGATCAAATTTGCTTACAAAATTAACCTTGGCAGAATCCTACGAATCTATACCAATCTACCAAGGCTTAACCAACTCAAACTATTGTTTTTATGGCATAAAAAAATCTTACACTTAAAGTTCAATTGTTACAAATGAACTGGTTGCTGTTACTTCGGGGAAACTAGCTACAAGAGCCCATCCGCCTGTTAGTTCTGTAAAAGCAAATCCTATTGTGTCTCCTAAAGTTCCCAATTGAGTTTTTGGTATGCTAAACTCAATAGCATTAATATCATTTGAAACATTAACTATTCCTGAAGATATCATATTGGCTCCAGAACCACCTATCCAGTTCCATGCCCAGCCTCCATTGGGGTCAGCATGTTCATAAAAAGCACCCCAAGAATTACTTAATAATGGCCCTTCAAATAAGTAATCCGCCCCAGAACCATTAGGCCATTGCCAGCTTAGAAATCCGGTACTTGAATTACCATCAGAATCAATAAATATATCTACTAATTCCATGAGCATTGTGCTATTTCCTTCTAAATAAACGTTTACATTTTCACCACCTCCCCAAATTTTTATTTTTTGCATTGAACCCGTACCTGAAGCACTCTCATCATACGCTACTTCAACATCTTCCCAATCATCAAATTCACCGTCAATTTCGATATCTATGATTATGATTTTAGGTGCGATAATGGTCTTAGCAATATAGTCTTCACCACCCGACTCGTTAGTCACCGTTAAAGAAACTATTAATTCGCCTCCAATTTTATAGGTATAAATCGGATTTTCTTCATCAGACAGGAAATAAAGATCTCCAAAATCCCATCTATAAGTAGATCCATTAGTAGAGAGGTTTGTAAATGTAAATGTGCTACCGTCATTTGTAAAAGAAAAATCAGCAGTAGGTTTTGCACCTCCATCATTAGTATCGTCTGACGAGCAAGCTGTAAACAATACTATTGCAATCAAATAATAAAATAGTTTTATGGTTTTCATAATTATTTATATTTTAAATTTTTAGATAATTTATTTAATAGTTACTGAATGTGATAATTTATTAAGACCTTTTGAACTTTCCCAAAGACCCTTATTGGCCAAACGGATATTATAATCGGGCTTATTGGCTATATTTTCAAAAGAATCTTCAATTTTTATTAAGAGTTCATATTTACCTGATGGAATATTTGAAATAGAGACAGATTCAGTCAATTGAAAACTAACTTGTGGAACAACGTAGCGGATATCAAAATTTAATTTTTTGCTATATTCTGCACCATTCTCAGCAGATCTAAATACTAGCAAAGCATTTTTACGATTATAAACCGGTGCATAACCCAAATTATTGATAATGACATTTAATTTAAAAGACCCGTTAATATCAACTTCTTTTGGCAAACTAGCAGATTCAAATGAAATCCTATATCCCAGTTTTTTTTGAAAATCGACAAAACAATTATTGTTTCTCCATTCTTGAAGAACAGGACCATAATAATCAAGATTTAAATAAGTCCATTTTAATAAGGTCATTTCATTTTCGGCAGTAGTACAACTGGCTGTTGGTACGCCACTTGGAGGGCAAGTTTCTCCACCAGTAGGCACAAAATTAGCTTCTTGGCTTATATAACTTTTTTCTTCATCAATATTTTGATATGTCCCATAATCATCAAGACTTGCCATAAAGCAATCATTATGGAATCCAACTCGGGCAATATCTGTTGTACCATATCCAACACTATTATCTATCGCTGTAGAATATTCAAAAACTTCTTGTTTATACAGAGGTGTTCTTAATTGAATTTTAATCTCCTTAGGAAAAACTTCTAATAGTTTATTTAATACTAAGGTTTTGTTTGTCACAGAAGTTAATCCGTTACTAGAGAAGTACCATTCGCCCCAAGCTCCTATAAAACCAGCTTGAACAAAAGCAATTACATCTGCATTGTCTGTAACCAAAGGCTTAAGCTGGTCTAAATGCGACTGAATGATATTGTATGGAGCATCGGTTCCATCAATTTGATCTGTATATGCGAACCGTAAAACGCACTTAATTCCGGCATTTCTTAATCTTTCAAAATCAGTTTTAATTAAATCTAATTGTGTCTGACTCAAGGTTGTCGCTTTAAAATTTTCTAAATAATAAAGACGTAATATCAACGTTACATTTTCATTTTTTAAACTTGCAAGTGAATTTTCATTCATTGCAGTTCCTTCAGAATAAACTGGCCAGGTATGCATAAATCCTCTTTCTGGATTTGATATAACTTCATTTGATATTTGATAAGTTATATTATTTGTCATGTTTTCTTCAGGGATTACTACATTGTCTTTCTGACAACCAACAGTAAAAAGTAGAAGAAAGTGTACTATGAAATATTTCATAAATAATAATTTAAATTAATAACTGTCTTTTATCCAATTATATGATTTTCTATTGATCCAATTACCTCTAGTAAAGTCAGGAAAATCTTGAGGCTCTCCATTGTTCTCAATAGACAATTCAGAAAGTGGTGTAATTGCACTCCAAGCAGCCGCATCATAAGCATCCATAGGAGGAGCAATATTTAGTTTAGCTGATTCTATAAAGGCATGTATTACAAAGAAGTCCATACCTCCATGACCTGACTCTGATGCCAATTCTCCATATTTTTCCCATAAAGGGTGATCATATTTTTTTAGCCAATCATCTGCGGTATCCCATTGATGTGGGTCAGATTTTCCTTCAATATAGATTCTGTTACCATCATCTTCCCATAATCCGTTTGTACCTTGTACTCTAAAACCTAATGAATATGGTCTTGGTAAATTACAATCATGGGTAACAATTATAGTTTCCCCATTAGTAGTTTCAATAGTAGATGTTATTACATCTCCTTGTTTGAATTTTAACTTTGCATTCGGATGGTTTTCAACTGCGTTTTTAACTATATAATCATGTAGACCAACGGCTTTACTGGCATTTGAAGTTAAAGACATAAACCTATTACCTCTGTTAATATTACACATAGCTGCAATTGGCCCGATACCGTGGGTAGGATAAACATCTGCATTTCGCAATAATGAATGTTGGGTTCTCCATTTAGATTCTGAGATACCTTTATCTCCGAATTCAACTCCTTTGCCATATGCTGTTTTACCATCATTAAATTTTACATGCCTAAGGTCATGTTGATACCCACATCTAAAATGTACAGTTTCTCCAAAAACATTTTGTTTTACCATGTTTAAAACTGCCATTATATCTCTACGATAATTTACGTTTTCTAAAAGCATTAAATGCGTTCCTGTTTGTTCATGAGTATTTACCAAATCCCAACATTCTTCCATGGTATTGGCTGCCGAAACTTCTAAGCCCGTATATTTTCCGGCTAACATGGCATCCTTAGCCATTCTAGTGTGCCATAACCAAGGCGTAGATATTACAACTGCATCCACGGCTTTTAAGTTTAAAAGGTTTCTGTAATCGAAATCATTATTGCCAAAAACTTCAGGTTTTTTAAGACCCGCTTTGTCAAGTGCATCTAGTGTTAATGAAATTCTTTTTGGGTCTATATCGCAAATTGCAGTAATTAAAACATCATCCCTCAATAACAAATTATTCAAATGATTTGTGCCACGTAGACCTACTCCAATCATTCCAATTTTTAATTTATCCACAGACTGATTCATCCCGAAAGTAAATCCCGGAAGTAAGGAAATTCCTGCTCCTGCTATTGTGGTTTTTTTAATAAAGTTTCTTCTAGAATTCATTTTATAAATTTGCTTTATTGAGTTTATATTTTTTTTCATTGAAAAGTGTTTCCATTTTGCTATTTCAACTATTAGAAAGAATCATCATTCACAAAGTTTAGTAAAAAAAGAATGATGATTCATAATAAACTAATTATACCCCGAATTTTGTTTAAACTCTCCTTTACCTTCACTAATTCTAGCTAAAGAAAAGGGAAATAATTCTTTGTATGGAGCACTTTCACTAGCAACTCCATTCAAGTTATCTGCGTGTTCTGTATATTTTCCATGTCTTATTAAATCAGAACGGTATTGTCCATTTTCACACCAATATTCATGTGATCTTTCTAAGAGAATCATTGTATTAAAAGCATTTACATCGGCATAATCAGCTAATAAAATGGGATCTAAAGTAGCTCTTTCTCTTACTATATTTACTAAATCAATAGCTTCTTGAGTCGGAACTCCCGTTTTATTAGTAAGTGCCTCAGCTTTAGATAACAATACATCTGCAAATCTATAAACTATGATATCAACAGTTGTTATTCCTGAATTACGGTCTGCATCGGCAGCTATTTTTAAAGGAATAGGACCCATTTGCATTACAGTACCAGGATTATCTCTATTATAAGTAATACCATCAGTACCTACATATTCAGCAATCAAATTTGTTTTTCTAATATCATTTGGTTCAAATGAATCGTAAAAACTCCAAGAACTTTGAATGGTGCTCCACCCACCTCTACCGGGATAATTGCTAGGCAACACCATTAATTGCCATTGGTTTTCACTAGTACCGGCATAATCTGCTGGGACAGCAAAAATTACTTCTTTACTATCTACAGGGGCTTCTACATCCCATAGACCAACATAATCACTTTCTAATTCATAATGATTCATTGCGATGATTGCATTTGCTTGTTCTTCTACCTCAGCCCATCTTTTTTCATGCAGATATAATCTTATTAATAGCATTCTGGCCATCCCTTGACTAAATCTTCCATAATTAGTGTCGCCAGGTACTTTTAAATCTGACGCTGCAGCCAATAAATCTTGTTCTATAAAGCTAACCATTTCGTCATGAGACAATCTTGCTAACGGTGCTTCTTGTAGTGGATTTTGAAGTATTTCTAGTGGAGCCACTACTAAGGGTCCATACATATCAAAAAGTTCATAACTTAATAATGCTCTTGCACATTTAATTTCCGCTATACCTTGCTTTTTAACATTTTCATTGACACTAGATTGTTCAATCCTATCTATACTTAAGGTCATGCTACTTATCTTATTATAAAACACATCATAAAAACGAGTAACCCCTGCCGTTGAAGTATTGTAACTATGTAGTGTTGCATTTTGCTGTATTCCATACGCCCCTTGAAGAATTTCTGTAGTTGCGTCTAGAATAAACATAAGTCCATTTTCTGAAGTAGTGTGAATACCATTTGACCATGCCCCTCTCAAAGGATAGTAAGCAGCAACAACTAACGCTTCTACATCTGCTTCAGAAGCAGGGAAAATACTTGGGTTTATTTCATCATAATTTATTGATTCAAGTTCATTATCACATCCTGATGATAATACTATAAATAATCCTATAAGAAATAGTTTTAAATTTTTCATATCTTTATTTTTTTAAAATTTTAGATTAATACCTAATGTAAAGGTCCTAACGTTTGGATAGGCTGCAACTAAATTGTTTGGGTTCGAATTTGTATTCTCTAATCGTCTATCATAACCATTTGTTTCAGGATCAACTCCATCAAAAGGTGTAATAACAAAAAGATTCTGAGCATCTAATTTGATCGCTGCACTAGACAAGTATTTTTCTACCCATTGACTTGGTAGATTATATGATAATGAAACATTTTGAAGCCTAATAAACCAAGCGTCTTGCAAGAAGAAATCTCCTGAATCATATCTTGAAAATCCAAAATGAGAAGCGGGTCTTGTAGTAGATGGATTTTCCGGGGTCCATCTATCATGAATACTTGACAGTGCATTTCGTCCATTAGTAGCAACTCCTACGGCGGAAACACCTAATACAAAATCCGTTTGATCTACTATTTTTCTTCCAAACATTCCGTTAAAATGAAAATTCAATTCAAAATTCTTATACCTAATCATATTGCTAAAACCTGCAATAAAATCAGGATCAGCAGATCCGAGAAGAACAATATCTGCTTCATCAATAATTCCATCTGGAGCATTCGTTTTTATAAATCTACCATTTTCATCCACTATAGGATCACCAAAAGCATCTCTTGAAAACCCGTTAACATCTTTTAATTTAATTTGTCCTGGAAAAAGATCAGGTTGTGCAACAACCGTTTCGCCAGCTTGCATAATGCCATCAGACAAATAAGAATACTGGGCACGTATAGGATCTTGATCACTTTGGTAAATTGCAGGTTTAAAATCTGGAGCTCTTTCTTTCCATCTATCTTTAAACTTTGAATAGGTCAAAGTACTTTTCCATTTAAAATCTTCAGTATTAAAATTTAACGTACTTAACGTTAACTCAACACCTTTACTTTGGGTACTACCAACATTGGCCCAAACTGTATTTACTTCATTATAAGAATTAATAGGTTTTAAATATAATAGGTCTGAAATTTCTTTGTTATAAACTTCTAAAGAACCAGAGATCTTTCCTGAATACAATTCAAAATCAAGCCCAATATTCGTTTCCTTTGTAGTTTCCCATTTCAGATCAGGATTTTCCAATCTAGATGAAAATACACCAATTAAAATTGATTCATCAGGGTTTAAATATGCAGGTTGAGCATAATATGCTGCAAAAGCATTCCCGCCAATATCAGCATTACCTGTTTCTCCATAACCAATTCTAACTTTCAATTGAGAAATTTTATCATTAATATTGGTCATAAATGGCTCTTCTGACACATTCCATCCAATTGCAACAGAAGGAAATAATCCGTATTTATTGTTTTTAGCAAAAACACTCGATCCATCTCTACGCATAGTAGCAGTTAAAATATATCTATCTTTATATACATAATTTAATCTTCCAAAATAAGAAATAAGATTATTCTCTGATTTTGATGAACCTACAACTTTCGTTCCTGCTCCTGCATTCATATTATTCCATAAAAATGCATCTGTTATAAAATCGCTATTCCCAATTGAAGAACCTTCTGATTTAAAATCTTGTCGTGAATACCCTAATAATACATTTAAATTATGTTTTTCTTTTAAAATGGTTGCGTAGTTTAAAGTAAAGTCAAATAGTTTATCATTTTTTTTCTGAGATGCAATTGATGCTCTACCATTTTCTAATGCTCCCCATAAAGTAGTTCTTGGCAAGTATGTATTTCTACTACTATTACCCTGATCTATCCCACCTTGAAATCTAGCTGTTAAACCTGTAAATGGTTTTAATTCAATAAAAAAATTGGTAAGCGTTCTGTCAATCAAGCCTTCATCAGAAATGGTGAGAAGCGAAAACGGATTTGGCTCTAGTGCATTATCCGGATTTATAGGATAATTTCCAAACTCATCAATAGCTCCAATGTGAGGTCCATATTGTAAAGCCGATCTTATAATTCCGGAATTTTCAAATTGATCACCTCCTAATTGACTATTCTGATTGTTGATTCTACTCAAAGACATATTCATACCAAAGCTAATATATTTATTAATTTTTTGATCTAAATTAAATCTCAACGAGGAGCGCTCAAAACCAGAATTCTTAAGAACTCCGTTGTGTTCATATAAATTTCCAGATAAATAATATTTAGTGGTCTCTGTACCTCCTCTTAATGATAAATTATGTTGCTCAATAGTTCCATCTCTCATAATTAAAGAAAGCCAGTCTGTACCTTTGCCTGCATTTCTGATTTGATCGTCAGAATAAAATCTTGAAAAAGGGATGCCATTTACAGGATCTGCAATAGCTTCTTCCAGGGTTCTATCACTATAAGGAGAAACTCGATTGGTAAATGTCCAATTTTCGTAAGCCGCATCATTTCTTAGTTGCATCCATTCGGATAAATTTAACACATCAAAGCTATCATTATAGGATTGGATAGAATATGATGATGAGTAATCTACTTGTACTTTACCCGCTTCACCTTTTTTTGTTGTAATTAAGATAACTCCATTAGCAGCTCTAGCCCCATAAATAGATGTGGCACTGGCGTCTTTTAATACAGCAATAGATTCTATATCATTAGGATTGAAGGAGTTCAAAATTCCTTGTGTACCACCATCATATCGATTCCCTGTATTTGGCTGCTGAAAATCTGAAATAGGGAAACCATCTATTACAATCAAAGGTTGATTACTGGCGTTAATAGAACCTGCTCCTCTAATTAATATATCTAAACCTCCACCCGGTTGAGCACTATTTTGCACAATTTGTAAACCAGCCGCTTTCCCTTGAAGCACATGAGCAATTGACGGTGTTGATGACATTACTAATTCGTCACTTTTTACAGTTGAAATAGCACCTACCAAATCTCTTTTTTTCTGAGTGCCATAACCCACTAAAATAACTTCTTCTAAACTATTTGTATCCGGCTCTAATTTAACGTCAATTTTAGTTTTATTACCAATTACCACTTCTTGTTCAACATATCCTACAAAAGAAAATAACAATGTAGTTGCATCTGTAGGAACGACAATACTAAATTCACCATTAAATCCTGTAACCACGCCAACAGTTGTTCCTTTAACCAACACTGACGCACCGGGTAATGGTTGATTTGTTTCATCTGATACAACACCTGTTATGGTTACCTGTTCTTGCTTAGACTGATCAATAGATTTATATTCAATTATAGCTATTGTTTTAGTGTTGCTCTTTACTGCAACAATGTCTTTAGTATTTAATGAATATACATTCATTTTAAATAAAAACATTATCAATAACAAGGCTATAAACTTTAATCTTATATCAAATTCCAATCGATAGCAATTCTTATTATTTAACTTCATGAGTTTTTTCATAATTATGATTTTGAGTTAGTAGTTTAAATTTTTTACTCTGTCACTTTTTAGAATCGTAAAACGTTATTACACTTTACTGTTTCTTTTGGTCATTTTATGTTTATTATCATTTTGGATATCTATTTTTGCGTGTAACTAATTATTAAACTATTTGAGATATTTTTTATACTTATATTTTGACTATTAAAATTTCCATCTTACAAATGCTTCCATTGCTGAATAACTTGCTAACCCTAACTGATTATATAGAGCTGCAGTTTCTTTATTTCTATCTTCTGCTCTTTGCCAAAACTCTCTACTATCTGAGCCTTGAAATACTACTCCATCCTTTTGAGATTGATGCTTAAATATTCCCAGTCTTTTTTCTAATACTTGATCAGGGCTTAATGGCACAGCCATTTCTATCTCATCAATTCCCCATTCTTGCCATGCACCTCTATATAACCAAACCCAGCATTCATTCATAAATTCTTTTAATTTTAGTCTATTTATTGCTTCAAAAATAATATCCAAACATACTTTATGTGTTCCATGTGGATCTGCTAAATCTCCTGCTGCAAAAATTTGATGTGGTTCTATTTTTGAAATTAAATCTGCTACTGATTGAATATCCTTCTCACTAATTGGTTTTTTCTCAATTGCACCAGTTTCATAAAAAGGAAGTTCCATAAAATGAATTTGATTTTGAGATAGTCCAACAAAATCGCATGCAGCTTTCGCCTCACCTTTTCTAATAAGTCCTTTAATATATCTAACTTCAGGTAAGTCAACTTCGCTCGTTTTTTTATTCTTAAGAAATGTTATTGCTTTTTTAAAAATAATATCCGTCTCTACACTTCGTATTTCAAATTTTTCATTAAAATCGCAAACAAAATTTGCATATCTAACAGCTTCACTATCAGATACTGCAATATTTCCTGAGGTTTGATAAGCTACATGAACTTCATGTCCTTGTTGGTGTAATCTTATAAAAGTACCTCCCATGCTTATGATATCATCATCTGGATGCGGACTAAATATTAAAACTCTCTTTTTTGAAGGTTCTGCTCTCTCGGGTCTTTTGCTATCGTCAGCTCCAGGTTTTCCTCCGGGCCAACCCGTAATTGTATTTTGTAATTTGTTAAATATTTGAATATTGATATCATATGCAGGTCCGGAGTCTGCTAACAAATCGCTCATTCCGTTTTCAATATAATCTGCATCGGTAAGCATTAAAATTGGCTTATTTAAATGTAACGCCAACTCTAAGACAGCCTTTCTTATCAATTTATCAGTCCAGTTAATTTTTTCAACTAACCAGGGTGTATTGATCCTTGTTAGTTTTGAAGAAGCTTCTTTATCTAAAACAATTATTGCATTATTATGTTCTTGTAAAAACGAAGCCGGTACTTGATTAGTAACCATTCCTTCTACTGAATTTCTAATGATATCAGATTTACTTTCTCCCCAAGCCATTAAAATAACTTTTTTGGCTTCCATAATTTTTTTTACTCCTAATGTAATTGCTGTTCTAGGGGTATTACTTAAACCTAAAAATTCTTTACTAGCTGCAACTCTAGTGATATGATCTAATGCTACTAATCTTGTTTTAGAGTTTTGTAATGATCCCGACTCATTGAATCCAATATGCCCATTACCACCAATACCTAAAACTTGCAAGTCAATCCCTCCTAAAGACTCAATTTTCGTTTCATAATCACGACAATACTCTGCTATTTTTTCTTTCGACAGGGTCCCATCTGGGATATTATAATTTTCAGATAATATATCAACATGATCAAATAACAATTCCTTCATAAAGCGAACATAACTATGTACAGAATCTGGCTCCATCGGATAATATTCATCTAAGTTAAATGTGATCACATTTTTAAAACTTAACCCATCTTCTTTATGCATCCGTACTAACTCGGCATATAGACCTTTAGGTGATGACCCAGTTGCAAGCCCTAAAACACACGGTTTATTATGCTTTTGTTTTTCAATAATTAATAATGCTATTTCTTTAGCAATAGTTTTTGATGCTATAGATGAGTCTTCAAAAACAATAGTATTGATGTTCTCAAATCTTTTCTCAAAACCTGTCGCCTTATCTATATTACTTTTTAACATTATAATTTTATATTTTTTAAACTATTATTTTCTAGACCAACTTCTATATTTATGTCCTTTAAAGGCAAAAAATATGATCATTACATAGGCCGGAATTAATATTAAATATGCTATTTGATTTCCACTCTTCGCAGAAGATATAGTCTGGGCAACTTGGTTGGCAACATTTATATTATCTGCCCAATAACCGTAAAGCAAAGGAAATACTGCACCACCAATTATTGCCATAATAAGTAATGCACCACCCACTTTAGTATATCCCTGTAAATCTTGAAGTGCCATTGGCCAAATTGCTGGCCAACAAAGCGAATTGGCTAACCCTAAAAAAGCAACTAGCAAAATGACAACAGGCAATGCTGGAATACCTGGCAATTGTATCATAATAGATGGAGAAATTGATACAATTAACAGGACTATAATTAATCCTAAAAATCCAGATATTTTAAGTGCATTTACTTGAGAAATAAATTTTGGTATAAATAAAATTCCCAAAATATATCCTATAACCATTGCGGTCATTGTAAAGGAAGTTAGTTTTAAATAAAAATCATCATTTTCACCGTAAACACCTAATTGTTTCCCAAAACCTCCAATGGAATCTCCAGCCAAAACCTCTGCGGCCACATATAACATCAAAGTAATGACACCTAGAACTAATTGAGGATAACTAAGAACATCTTTAATTTGTTTAAAAATGCTTAAATGTGCAATGTGACCGTCTACGTCTAAATCAATTTCGGGTAGTGGAGAGAATTTAATAAGCACAGCTAATACAAGAATTATTAGACCCATATATATGTATGGAGTTTGTAATTGCAAGGCAAGAGCGTCTAGAGCTCCTGATTTAGATACATCATCAAGTATGGCTATTTTATCTTCAGTATAATCTGACATATTTGACAAAACCAATGCAGTCAATGCAAGTGGTGCAATAAAGCCTGCCAATTTATTAGCAATACCCAAAACACTAATTCTTGCTGCCGCACTATCACGAGGTCCAATTACAACTACATATGGGTTAGCAGCAGTTTGTAAAATAGCCAAACCAGTGCCCATTATAAATAAGGCAATTAAAAATATACTATAGGTTCTTACTTCGGCCGCAGGATAAAACATAAATGCTCCTAAAGCAATTACTACCAAACCTAAAGACAAACCATTTTTATAACCTACTTTTTCTATTAACCAAGATGAAGGAATTGCCATTACAAAATACGCAATATAAAAGGCAAAGGTTACAAAATAGGCTTGAGACTCGGTTAATTCACATGCCAATTTAAAAAAAGGTATTAACGGTCCGTTTAACCAAGTAACAAAGCCAAAAATAAAAAACAAAGAAGTTAAAATAACCATTGGAATCAATGTGCTATTTTCATTTTTCGTTAATAAAATTTTGGGTAGATTCATTTTATTATTCTTGTTACTTTAGATTATTTCAGTATTCCAACTAAAGTTTTCATATTGATTTTTTAAATATTCTTTTACCTCAACTATATCATCTTTTGCAGTTAAATCTGGAACATGTTCAGAAAAAGGTATACCTAGAATTGAATTCGGATAATCTTTAAGCATATTTAACAATGCTGATGGAAGTTCTTTTTCATTTCTTTCAGGATGTACAGGGCAATTTTTTAAATAAGGATATAACATTTCACCATCAAATTTAAAAGCATTCATACTTACTCTTAATTTACCGTCCAAATCTCTAAATTTTTCTAGATCATTAACCGGTGGTTTTTCTATAATATCGATTAATCCATTGGCTTTATTTAGTTTAGCCAAAGCAAATCTTGCTATTTTTTCTGAGGGAAATTTTAATGCAGCTCTATCATAACTAATTAATGCATTTGGACTCTTATTTTCTCTTAATTTAGCTAAGGCATTAACAGAGTATAAATTATCACTATTGCAAACAGTATATGATTGTTTATTCAATTCCGGATATTGATCTAAAGCTTGCAATAAAGCATCAGCCGTACCAAATGGTTTAATTCTACCCTCGGGAATATATTGTATTGCGAATGAAATACTTATCCCATTAAAGCTATTGTTTTTATCTTGGTGACCATAAAACTCTTTAAACAAACCTCCTTGATCACTAATTACAATATATATATATTTGTAGCCTGCTAATTTTGCATTATACAATAGATAATCAAGTATAGGCCTACCACTTGGACCTAATCCAATAAGTGCTTTACTTCTTACATTCGCTTGTGCTTTTTCTTCCTCACTTAATTTTTTTTGTAAAGATTCTTTTTTCATCCTTGACGAAGCTCCTCCAGCTAAAATGATCAAACTATTATGCATATCTATTTTTTAACTTTTTAATAAATTCTCACTCCAGAATCAACTGATACCCCATAAGCTTCTTTAGCACCCGCATCTAAAATAGCCTTAACTATAGAAGTCTCGTTTTCAGGTTCTGCTAAAACAACAATACTACCACCGCCACCAGAACCAACTATCTTAGCACCATAAGCCCCAGCGTTTAATGCCGCATCAATCATGTTGTCAATTTTTGGAACAGTAATTTTCAATAAACCTTTCAAAACAGTGTGATGTCCATTCATCAATGCTCCAATCTTTTTTAAATTGTATTCAGGTTTTTTAAATTCTTTTAAAGCTTCTTTCGTATAGAAATGGTTTTTAATTGAGGCTTCGAAATATGGAATCAATTTGGGTGGTAAACATTGGCTATATCGATTTAAATCTTTAACCTCAGCTTTACTTAAATCAAAATTTTTAAAATTATTTTTAACAATGTCTATTGCCTTTAAAGCATTTCCTTTTACCTTAGTTAGTAACCCTACTGTTTCTTTTGGCACACCAGAAACCCCGGTAATAAGTCCTGTTAATTTTGTATCTATAACACTACAAGAAAAAGGATGGGATGTATTTATATAGACAACATTCCCCACACCTATACTATAATGGTCCATCATACCCCCTGGCTCACCATGTTCTAGTACTTCAGACTCGTGCCCAATTTTTGAAATAAATTCTGGTGTTACCTCATTATCAACACCAAAGGCATTCACTAAAAAATTTATCCAAGCCATTAATAATGCTGAAGAACTTGAAGTACCAGAGTTGATTGGAATGTTTCCCAAAACAGTAATATCATATCCAATGTTTGGTACACACCCGTATCTCTTTAGTACTCTTAACGAAGAAGCAAAATAATCTCTTGATTTTAAAACAGGAAAAGTTTCATTTATATCAATTATTCTTTCCTCATTAATATCCTGCATACCTATTTTAAAAACTCCAGTATTATTTTTTACAGCTGTTAATTTTATATGTCTATTTATTGCACAAGCAATAACCGGTAAACCAAGATAATCCTGATGATCACCAAACAAACATGTTCTTCCTGGTGCAATTGAAATAATTGTTTTTATATTAGTTTTCACATTCATTTTAAAAATAAAAATTTGGAATATTGAGGCTAATGTACACGTAAGTTTTCAATTTACAAAGGTTTTTTGTAAAAAATGTGTTCGAACACACTAAAAAATGTGTTCGAACACATGAATTGCATGTTCTCGAGCACAACATTTTATTTATATAGTATCATTCATTATATTTGTCATATGAAAACTAAATACACCATTAAGGATATTGCAAATTTGGCTGGAGTGTCTAAGGGAACTGTAGATAGAGTGTTGCATAAAAGAGGTAAAGTATCACAAGATGCATTAGAAAAAGTAAACAAAATTCTAGAAGAAATTGACTACCAACCCAATTTGATGGCTAGAAGTTTAAAAAACAACAAAATATTTAGCATTTGTATATTATTACCTGATCCAAATTCTGATCCTTATTGGCTACCATGTATAGAGGGCATTCAGAACGCTAAGGCTGAATTTATGCCATTTAACATATCACTTGAAACATTTTTCTTTAACCCTGAAAGCACAAAATCATTTTTAGAAATCAATTCGATTATAATTAAAAAATCTCCCGATGCAGTATTATTAGTTCCTCTATTCTTTAAAGAAACCTTGAATGTTATTGAAAAATACAATGCCTCTAAAATATTAGTAACTACTTTTAATAATCAAATTCAATCAAAATCCATAAAGAGTTTTGTAGGTCAAGATTTAATTCAAAGCGGAAGAGTTGCGGCAAAATTATTAGATACAATTCTTAAGAAAGGAGATATTGCAATTGTTCATATTAATGAAGTATTTAAAAATGCAATACACATGCAGGAAAAGGAAAAAGGTTTCAGAAATTATTTTGAAGAAATTAATGGTTCTAAATATAAAATATTCACCTGTAAATTAAAACACCCTAGCTTTAAAAAGGACTTGATTGATTTTTTAGAAAATCACCCTTCAATTTCAGGAATCTTTATTACTACTTCAAAAGCATATCAAGTAGCTGAAGTAATCGAACAAATAGATAATTCAAAAATCACCATTGTGGGGTATGATTTATTAGATAAGAATATAAAATATATGAAAAAAGGAATTATCGATTTCTTAATTAATCAAAACCAAAAAAGACAAGCTTATCTGGGAACTATTGGGTTAATAGAGCATTTTATTTTCAACAAAGATATTTCTAACAAACTGCTACTACCTATTGACATAGTTAATACTGAAAATGCCAAATATTATACTGCATAATAGTGCTCATTACAATAAATTAAATATTCCGAAAGATGAAGGTATATGAAAATTTGGGACATTTGACTCAGGTTCAACCCAGGAAATCCATGTTGGCTCATATTTTAAATTATTCTTTCGATTATATTTTGCACGAAATACACCTACCTCAATTCTATTATCATGAATCAGGTCTAATTGTTTCAAATAGTCAATACCAATTGATCCTTCAACAACAAAACCATCTTTGCTAATATTAGACTTTACTTTCAAATCTTTCGTTGAAAAATCCCAATCAAATTCAAAATTTCTATTAGGAAAAGCCTTAAAATCCATAATTCTAGCTGTCGGGTCAATTTCTAAGCAATAATACGGATTCAATCTATGGTCACTTCTAAAAAAAAGTTCAACTCTATCTGAATTTCCAATACTGTTAAAACTGCTATCAGTCTTATCAATATAAATTGATGTGTCACCAACCTTAAATTGAAAAAACAAATTCTCTTTATCCCATAAAGCTCTAAATTCAATATTTTTAATGGCATCTTTACTCCAAGGGCTATTAAAATCTATAAGGGTATTAGCTCTACTCCAAAGTACATCATCTCCATAACCATTAATATTTAATTTTTCTTTTTCAATTTGATTAACTTTAAATTCTTTCATCTTCAATTAACTTACTCTAAAGTACTTTTGTAGTTATTAATATTTTTTATCAAAAATATAATATCTTAATGTATAAATATCTTTAATATACTGAAATTTGGTATTTCTTATTTATTTTTATCTCTATCAATATAAAATACTCTAAATCAGTAAGTTATGCCCTCATAGAATTAAATTGTATAAAAGAGTTCAAGAATCACAGACATTAAAAGCCTTGTCTAAAAAAATTAACTACTCAATTAAATAAAAAGGTATCTTTGACAATACACCATTGATGTTAATTGGTTAAGCCTCTCAAAATAAAATCAAAATGAATGCAATACGTACTATAATATTTATTTCTATAGGATTTTCAGTTTTAATTTCTTGTTCAGAAAGAAAAAAAGAGGTTAAAACTCCAACGCGACCAAATATACTATTTATCATGGCAGATGACCATGCCTACCAAGCACTTAGTGCTTATAGTGATCAGTTGATTAAAACACCTAATATAGATAGAATAGCTAATGAAGGTATGCTTTTTTCGAATGCCTGTGTTACCAATTCTATCTGTGCACCTTCCAGAGCCACGATTCTTACTGGAAAACACACGCATATTAATGGCAAAATTGACAATAAAATGCCTTTTGACACTTTACAGGTTACTTTCCCTCAATTGTTTCAAGAGGCAGGATATCAAACCGCAATGTTCGGAAAATTGCATTTTGGCAACAATCCTAAGGGTGTGGATGAATTTATGATCTTACCTGGTCAAGGAAACTATATTAATCCTGATTTTATTACCAATAACGGAGATACTACAATTACCGGTTATGTAACAGATATTATTACAGATTATACAATCAATTGGTTGGATAAAAAACGAAACCCGGAACAACCCTTTATGATGATGTATTTACACAAAGCACCGCATAGACCTTGGTGGCCAAGCCCAGAAAAATTCAAGGAATTTACAAAGAAGACATTCCCAGAACCTCAATCTTTATTTGATGATTATAAAAATAGAGGCACCGCAGCAAAGACTGCTGAAATGAATTTGCTCACGCATATGATGTATGAACACGACAGTAAAATAAGACCTGAAACTATAGCAAGCATGGGTAAGGTAACACCTGAAATTGTTGAATATAAAAATGGCTTTTACGGACCGTACGGACGTGCAAATAAAGAACAACGCGCAAAATATGACCCCATATTAGATTCCATAAATGACTATTTTAAAGCGAATTGGAAAAATATGGATGATAAAGAAAAAATGAAATGGAAATACCAGCGTTATATGCAAGACTATTTAGCAACTATATCATCGGTAGATGATAACGTAGGAAGGGTTTTAGATTATTTAGACGAAAGTGGTTTGGCTGAAAACACCATAGTAGTGTACACTTCTGATCAAGGTTTTTACCTTGGTGAGCACGGCTGGTTTGACAAGCGTTTTATTTATGATGAATCGTTTAAAACGCCATTGTTAATTCGTTGGCCTAACGAAGTCAAGGCAGGAACTACAAATGATGAAATGGTTCAAAATCTTGATTTTGCTCAAACTTTTTTAGAGGCTGCACAAATAAAAGCCCCTGATGATATGCAAGGTGAAAGTTTGATTCCTTTACTCAAAGAAAAAAAGAATGCCTGGAATAGAGATGCCGTTTATTATCACTATTATGAATATCCTTCTGTACATATGGTAAAAAGACATTATGGAATTGTAACCAAAGCATATAAACTGGCTCACTTCTATTATGATGTTGACGAATGGGAATTATATGATCGCAAAAGAGATCCTCAAGAAATGAATAATGTTTATAATGATTCTTCATACTCAGACATTGTAAAAGAACTCAAAACAAAACTTACGGAGTTAAGAGTTAAATATAAAGATTCTAAGGAGCTCGATCAAAAATATATTGAAATAACCAAATAAAAAGAATTGGCCCATTTTACAATCAAATTGTTATTGCTTAGGTTAATTTTTTAACTTAAGCATTAAATTTTCAGCCATTCTATTGTCGAAATCTCCTTTTCGGGATCTTTCAGAATTCGCTATTTGATCGACCAATACTTTTATTTCTTCTGTATCTATGTTTAAGGCATCAATAACATTCAAGGCATTGGTTATAGCAAAATGATTTGAATACAATTCCTTATTACTTACCAAATCATCTTTTTTCATTTTTGGAAGCTCAATAATTTTAGTCAGCGTTTTTATAGATTTTTCTTTTTCTCCTAGATAAAATAATGCCTCTGCAGCTGCAATGCTAACATTTAAGGATTCATCATTAAGTAATTTAATCAATTGTTCTTTGGCTAGATTTGCTTGTGATTTTAAAATCGCACATCCCGTTGCTGCCCAGTATCTAACAACCGGCTCTGAGTTACTTAACCTTTCCAATAAAATATTAAGATGCTCTGGTTTCCCTTCTGTGGCAATATTTGCGGTTTCCACAACCAAATCATATGGAAACTCTTCACTTCTAACAAAATCATATGGCGTAGTCTTTACTGATCTTTTAATCATCTCAGCTTCAGGTACAAAACCTAAATCTTTAGTAGTTATAAAATGATTTTGCATGACTTCCCTTAATCGTTGAAGTTCTTTTTTATAAAGTGTTTTTTCAGCTAAGTTTACTGTATTATCTGGGTCATTAGTAATATCATATAATTCTTCTACAGGTTTTGGTTGCCAGAAAGCGGCTTGTTTTTCGTTACAATTCCCTTCTTGATAAGCTTTCTCCCAAGAATTAATAGAATTGGCTTTCCAGAGGTATTGTATTCTACCACCTGAAATTCGGTGAGGCATATAATTTCTAATATATCTATATTTTTTATCTCTTACAGTTCTCACCATATCATAACGCTCGTCCATTCTTCCTCTAAATCCAAACGCGTAATCATTTTTAACAGTATCTGTAATAAAAGATTTGCCTTCTAAATATGCAGGCCCTTCAATACCTGCTATTGCTAATATTGATGGTGCTAAATCCACAAAACTAATCATCTGATCTGTTACACTTCCCATTTTATGATTTACATAATCTTTGTATTTCTCTGGTACGTGTAATACAAAGGGAACTCTTAAGCCGGAATCATAAACAAATCGCTTGCTTCTTGCCAATACACCGCCATGATCACTCATATAGATAATTATAGAATTATCCCAATAACCATCTTCTTTAATTTTATTGATCACAACACCCATTTCTCTATCCATCAAGGTCATACACACATAATATTTTGCCCAATCACTTCTCATTGCTGGAGTATTGGGATGGTAACTAGGTAAATTAACGGCATTGGTATCAAATTTAGCAGCATCCCACCAAGCTTTCATTTCAATAGAATCAACCTCATGAGCCGCCATAGTTTCACTATAATACTTGAAAACATCATCATCCGGATGAATTTTACTTTCATGGCTCATCCATGTATTATACATCATAAAGAATGGCTGAGTATCCTTTTTACCTATCAATGCATCTTTCCACCCCCACCAATCTGTAACATCCCACACACTATCTTGATCAACAGTATTATAATCCTTTTTTACTCTATTTGATGTAAAATATCCTTCCTTTTTTAGATAGTAAGGAAAAAATTTCATAAAATCAGGAGATGGATTTTCACTACGCATATGTTGGGTACCCATACTGGTAGCATACATTCCACTTATAATAGTTGAACGTGAAGGAGCACATACCGGTGCATTGGCAAAAGCGTTTATAAACTTAATGCCACTTTCAGAAAAGTTATCTAAATTAGGTGTACTAGCTATAGTATCACCATAACTACCAAGAAACGGACTATTATCTTCACTAACCAGTAAAATTATATTTGGTGGTTGAAGTTTCTGAACTTCTTGATGCTTACAACCTTCAATAAAAACTAGTATTGCAATTAAACCTATTTTATATATTAATTTTATTGAAAAGACTTTAATTATTTTCTCAAATACCATCTTACTCATTTTAAAATTTTTAACACTAAAATATACTACTTACGTATATTGAATATATTACTACCGCTTTTTAATGCATATGACTGTCCGCTATACTCAAAGGAACCGCTCATATGCTCAGGCAAAATTATGATTGCTTTTAACTTTCTTCTTTTTACTTCATATTTTACAGAAATCCTACCTTTTGGATGAGGTATAGCCGCCTCTAATTTAGTAAGTTTACCTAAATGTGGTGTTATATTTACGTGATTAAAACCAATATCTTTTGGATTGATACCACTGACTAAACTGAGTAAATAGTAAGATGGATGTGCACTCCAGGCATGACAATCGGAACGATCATGCGAAGCAAAACCTGTTTCTCCTACTGTGGTATGTCCTCTTTCTATGAATTTATACCAAAAATCTAAGTGTTCTAAAAATAAATTTTCCTGCCCGGTTTTTTGCATCGCTTTAAACAAAAAATAAGAAAAATAAGAACTCGCATATTCATCAAATTCTTTATAGTCTAGAATTCTTTGTAACAAATCCTTTTGTTCAGATAATGGCACAACATCGCACAGGATAGCCAATAAATTGGTATGCTGCGAAAATATTTTTTGATTGGGATAATCTGTAAATAGCTTTGTGGTCTTGTCCCAACTACTAGCTAAAACAGCCGCTTTAATTTTCTCTGACTCTTGTTGCCAATTATCGGCCTCATTGGTTAAACCCATTTGTTGATAAAGACGAACCACACAATCTAAAGTATGTGCATAATAAAGTGATAGCATGGTAGAATGTACAATTTCATCTCTATTATTTTTTCTTGGAATGTTTCCTTTAGAAATACTCCAATCCATAAAAACATTAGATTTTATAGCTCCTAAAATTCCTATTTCCTCATCCATATGACGATGGAAAAAACCCAATACACCATCAATATCAGAGGTAAATTGTTTTATATATTCAAGATCTCCTCGCATATAGTAATAATCATGCAGGCTTTGGATCCAAGCTAGAGACCAACCTGCCATGTCAAAATCGAAACGAGAAGGATAAGCTGATTTAAATAAACCCGTCTCTTTATTTACGGACTGCGGATAGAGCCTCATAACCTCTCTAAGCAACCTATCATCAGTTGAATTATAGGTAGATAAAGCCGCAATAGGCCTGTTATCTCCACCATAACTTAATTGCTCGTAATACGGTGTATCATAATAGGTTTCTCCAGAACACATTTGCAATGTTCGTTGACCCATGTCAAATATTTCATTAAGTTTTTTATCATTTGAACTAAAGGTTGCCATTTCTACGTAAGGGTATCCTGAATATTCATTCTCATAGGACACTATTTCTAAAGGCTCTTCTTTGGTTTCAATTTCAAACTGTACATACCTACCTGTTCTTTTCCATAAAGGTCTGAACATTCGATTATTACCACCATCTGGATAAAAAACATCCCATACCCCAAACATTATCTTTCCTTGCACTGAATCTCGATGGGCCTTCATATTAACAGCCTCGTACAATGCCTCAGCATATTTTATTTTAATAGAGCTACCCTTTCCTTTATTTACTAATAACTCGGGATAACCCATGGTCAGTACTTCATAATCTAATAATATAGTTGCTTTTTTATTGGCAGGAATAGATATTATTTCCTTTCCTACTAAAAATTCCTCCGATACGACTACCCCTTCTACTTTACGGATAGCCATTGGTTTTTCTCTATGACTATCCATAAAAGCAATATTTCTAGGCACTAAATTCCACGGTGCATCTCCGTCAAAGGATAATTGTTCTGCATTACTCCATTTACTGTCATCAAATGATAACTGTTCCCAATTCCAAGGATGTTTTTTGCCATTGACATTATCACCCGGACCACAAGCATAATATCCATAAAACCAACGTTCTTTAAAAAGCATTTCATAATATGAAACGGGTTGATAAGCTTCATTTTTTAGGGTTTTCCATGTACTATTGGTTTCTATATTCTTGAATTCATTATTTTCAGTACTCATAAAAAATGCCGTTTGCACAGATAGCAAAGACATAGGCTTATCTTTCCCAGCATTATAAACTAAAACTGCCAATATATTTTTACCTGACTTCAAATAAGGTGCAATATCAACAACATCATATTTATAGGTTTTAAGATCGCCCTTTGCCGGCCCATAACTAACACGCTGCCCATTTACAAAAAAGTGGTATCTATTGTCCGCAGAAAGATGAACTAGAAGATTGTTAGGCATCTCTTCAATACTGAAAGATTTCCTAAAATGATACACTCCATAGTCAGTAACACTATCCGTTGGATAACTTATCCAAGGGGCGTTGTATTTTTCTTGTGCTAAGAAAATTGAAGGGCTACAAAACATTACAAATAGTAGTAATCTTAAAAAATTAGATGTCATCATTTACAATGGGTATTAATATTAAATAACGTGAGTTCGACATAAAAAAGTGTTAAAACACAAAGAAAAAAGCAGAAAATTTAGTATATTTAAGCAATTGAAATTCAAATATTTAACTAAATTATCTGCTTATGATTTCTGACACTAAAATTA
>Ga0209633_10000559_pt1 | contig 42527 bp, 53 predicted proteins | sample Cruoilmetagenom1_FD_187290 | JGI IMG/M metagenome (GOLD analysis project Ga0209633, IMG submission 187290) | Oil polluted marine microbial communities from Coal Oil Point, Santa Barbara, California, USA - Sample 1 (SPAdes) (version 2) | ecosystem: Environmental > Aquatic > Marine > Oil seeps ...
AATTTTCCGAAAGAGATAAGAGACATACAAATAACACCCTTCTTGCTCTCCCACGACTCACCTTGCTACGGTTTTGATTTGACCTATAAAGATTTCAAGTTGACCTACATACCTGATACCGGATGCATCTCTGAGGATGCCGCAAAAGCTCTGTTTAATCTTAAGGGTATAGAAAACCATGTCATAATTATTGAATGCAATTATGACCTAAAGATGCTCACTGAGGGACGATACGAATCAGGGCTAAAAGAACGCATTTTTTCTAATGAGGGGCATATGGATAATATTGAATCGGCCAGGATTTTAAAAGAAGTCTGGAATGACAAACTGCGGCTTGTGTTGCCATTCCATTTGTCTACGGAAAATAATAACCCTGATTTAGTCGAGTATGAAATCAGGAAAGCTGTTGGACATGGGGTTGATGTAGTTTGCACAAATCAGGGAATACCTACTAAAGTTTTTTATTTTATATAGCCGTTTCTAAAAGGGTATGTCTGAATCGTCAAAATGGTCAAAATTAATTTCTTTAATTTTTGGCCATTTTTCATTATGATCAAGTAATATTTTTGTTGGTTTTGCTATATCACCACAATCAGAAGCAACCATAAATTCGTCAATATTTTCTGGAAAAGGCGCATCTGTAAATTGTGCCCAAGTTGATTTTGCTTTTTCAACTGCATAACCTTCATAGAAATCAGGCATACAGAGCCAAACATTTACGAAAGGGTCTCCATATCCACTGTATATATCTTGAGCGCCAGCATCATAAAATAAAGATATCTTTCCAAGCTTATTCTTGTTTTGTTTTGATATATGAATACTTGCTTTAATATCATATACGTCATGCCAAGTTGGAGGTATATCCGGAAAAAGCTTTTCTGGTTCTTTTTTTTGAAATAATATTTTTTTCAATTCTGGCATTTGTTTTGCAATAATTTTTTCATTTTCTTCAACAGTCCATTCGAAGCCACATTTAGGGCATATTCTAACAATAATATGAACTTTTTCATCACATTCAGGACAATATTTTTCATTTTTCTTTTTGCCCTGCTCACTGGCTGTCTTGGGAATAATTACTTTCATATTATCAAGATCAGTACCGAACTTTTTTGTGTTGGTCGTTAGGTCAACCAAAAGAGCTTTTTTTTTCCCTTCTGACGTCCGTAACACACGCCCTATTGCTTGTAAAAATAAACCTGTTGATTCGGTAGGTCTGACCATTATTAAGCAATCGAGTGGTGGAAAATCAAAACCTTCAACAAGAATATTAACACTTGTTATGATTCTTTTCCTTCCATTTTTCCATGCTGCCATATTTGCCGCGCGTTCAATTGCTGTTAATTTTGAATGAACAGTTGTTGCTTGATCTGGAAAAACTTCATTAATTGCATCTTTTAATCGTTCTGCATGGTCTATGGTACATGCAAACACGCAGATATGTTTATACTCCTCGGTATACTCTTTGATAGCTTGGACAGCAGTCCCTATGTGAATAGGTTTAGTCATAACCATGCCGAGCTGTTCAAGGGCATAATCTCCGTTCTTATCTACGCCTTCAAGATCAGTTATTAATTGATTTTCGAATGCTACTTGGCCTATCAAAGGCATAAGATAATTAGGTTTAGAATCCCGTAGTTCTGCATATGTTATTTTGTGATTGATTTTTGAAAATAAATTTATAGTCCCAGGTTTACATCTATCGCCATAAATGTAACCCGAATTTAAACGGTGAGGCGTAGAAGTACATCCAAAAATCCGCATATTTGGTGTTTTAGCTCGTAACATGTCAATTACCTGATCATATTGTGAGCCTGTGCCTATCTGGATTAAATGCGCCTCATCTATTATCAGTAAATCACAACCATAGTAAAAATCTACATGATTGATAAATGTTTGGATTGACCCAATAGTTACACGTTTATTTATCTCTTTCCTATTCAACGCCGCGCAACAAATGCTAATATTACTTGCAGGAATATTAGTTTGTTCTATAAATGTTTTATAGGTTTGTTGAATAAGTTCTTGCTTGTGCATTAATAATAAAAACTGTTTATTAGATATATTATAATATCTTTCTATTAATCTACAGAACATTAATGTTTTCCCGCAACCAACGATGCCATGTAGAAGTACGTTCTTTTGTGTTTTTAGATCATTGCTGATTACAGTCAATGCTTTTTTTTGATAAGGTCTTAAACTAAATGCCATACTTTTTTTTCTCCAAAAATAAAACATGAGCAGTCATTCACGCACTGCTCATGTTTTAAAAAATTAAACTTACCACGGCTCATCATCTGTTGCAGGTTGATTAGATGCTTCAGGTATAAAATTTGGCTGTTCAAGAGATGCTTCAGCCACAAAATCAGATGGCACAGGATTATAGGCTGTGATTTTGTTAACATTTTTTGTTTTGTCTTTGTAATAAGGCACCACCGTAACAGTTCCAAGAATCGGTTTACCAAATGTTTGTGTGCTGTCAGGTGGTGGAAAAGGAACGCCTGCAATTCGACATATTCGTTTATATTGCCCCTGGCCTATTTTTTCTGCTTCAGGATGATTTTTATTTTTAAGATTAATCCAATCCTTTAGAATTGTATCTGAATATTGCCCATCTACAATTTGCAATACCAATTCAATTCCCTTCCCATTGTTATCACTCGTGGCCCTGACGTCATCTTTAACAATGACAAATTTATATTTACCTTTAGGGATTAATGTTATTCCTCCTGTACCGGTGCCATTGTCTTCTTGAACGTCTGCATCTAAATCCAAATCACTCAAATTACTCATTTGTTTTTTCCTTTCCTTTTATAAGTTTTAAAAAATCGGTAAATCCAGTTCCTTCTGGAAATGGTATTTCGTAGGGAATTTTTTTATATCTACATTTAGCAGAAAAAGCAGGTCGTGGCTTCGTAAAAATTGCTCGCTCATCTGAACCCACAACTTTAGCTTTCAACGCGCCTTTTTCTTTTGTAACATATGCTTTATGGTTAAGAAAAAGAACAGCATCACAAAATTCTTCATATTTTTTTGCCGCTTTTTTGTGAAGTTTTATGATGTACTGATCCCAATTTTCTCCCTCTGGATTATTAAAAGTTTTAATTTCGTTATGAGCCAGAAGAATAATTGCCATTTTTCGTTCTCTACGTAATTTTGTCAAACCTCTTATCATTTTTTCATGATAATTCATGGCAAAATCAAAACCTTTTTGATATCCAATTTCAGATATATTATTGACTTCTTTTTCTTCGCATATTTTTTCCCAAACAAGAGCCTCAAACCAATCAAGAGTATCTATAACACATGTTTTATAGCTATGTTCATCAGAAATAAGCATAGCCATAAACTTAAAAACATCATTGATTGAATGTGCAAGTGGGAACCGTGGGGCATCAATTTCACTCAAACCATCTTCAGTTTGGATAAAAATAGGCGATGGTGAATTTGCGGCCCAGCTTGATTTCCCAAGACCGTGTTTTGAATGCAATAATATCCGAGGTGGTTCTTTTTTTGCATTTGTTGTAATTAAATCATTTAAACTCATTATTATTACCCCCCATTAAATGATGAACAAACAATAGAATTTTCTGGTATTCCGATATCTGCTGTTCCAATAAAATCAACATCAACATTATCAGGCGAAGCCCAAGACTCTATTGATCCTGGGCTGATAAGCCGAGCAGCTTCCCGGGTTGCAGCACAAACCACTGCGGAATCATACGTATCATAGTCATTGTTTACTGATTGTGAAATTAAGTATAAATTCATATCATTTCCTCCTTTTAAACAATTAAAATTAAGTTTAAAAACCCTACCGACTTACGAAAGAATCAACTTTCTGCTCAAGTTTTGAATGGATTATATGTCATAGAAAAACTAAATGCAACAATTATTTGTTGACTATATAATTTTTTTTTAGTAGTTTTGTATCAAAATTAATTACAGGAGGTTACAAAAATGAGAATCGACACACGAAGAATTAAGATCAGATTGGCTGAATTAGAAATGAATCAATCTGATTTAGCTGTAAAGATGGGAGCGACAAGGGCAAATGTTTCGAGATATATTAGGGGTCAAATATCTACCTTCCGAACACTTGAGCGGTTGGCTAAATTTATTGATATTAATCCTATTGAATTGTTGATTGAGGATTAATAATGATAAACAGTGCGCTTGAACTTCTTGAATTAGGCTTATCTGTGGTTCCTCTGCAAAAAAATAAAAAAATACCACCTGCTGGATGTACGTGGAAGGAACAGCAGAAAGATTTACCCTCAGAAGATTTGATAGAAAAACGGTTTAAACAATATCCTGATAGCGATCTTGGAGTAATAACTGGTAAAGTTTCCGGAATCGTTGTTGTTGATAGTGATAGCGCTGAAGCCTGTGCCTGGATTGAAAAACAATTCCCTACAACATGGTTGACAGTTAGTAATAATGGCCGGGGTAAGCATTATTATTTTAAATACCCAAAACAGGGTTTTGTTGGTTCAAGTGGAAGTATTGTGTATGAGAATGTTGATATCAGGGGTGAAAAAGGTCTGATTGTAGTTCCTCCATCAGAACATAAGTCCGGGAATCTTTATCAATGGAATATTGCAGAAGGGTTCTCTCTTGAGAATCTTGAAGATTTGCCTGAATATCCTGCTAAATATATTGAGACAAAAAAAGAATATAAAGAAAAATTTGAAACTGAATATGTTCCTGGTGAATTAAAAAATATTGCAGAACAGTGCGCCTGGATGCGACACTGTAGAGAAGACGCGGATAAAATAAGTTATGATGAATGGTTATGGATGTTATCTATTGTCAGCAGATGCAAAGATGGTAAAAAGAAATGTCACTGGTTATCTAAATTAAGCAGTAAATATAATTATAACTATACAGTTATAAAAATTAATGAAGTATTAAAAAATATGGGTGCGGTATCCTGTCGAACTATATCAAAAAAATTTGAAGGCTGTTTTGAATGCAAAAATCTTATTAAAGCTAAAGGGTTTTCTCCTGTTATTTTATCTTCTGAAGATATAATAGAAGACGAAACACAACGGATTACAATAGAAGATATTAAAAGCCAAAAAATCAATAATCTTACATTGGAGATACCTGAAAAAATTTTATATCCAGGGGGGCTTATCTCAATAGGTATGAATGCACTTAATTCGTCTGAGTCTCCAAACATTCCGCAATATTCTTTTCCTATTGTTATTTCTATTATTTCACGAGCTTTGATGGGGAAAGTTACATACGGCGGAGTTTGGCCTAATTTCTATATGATCAAAGTAGGAGGAACATCAACAGGCAAAACAGATGCTGACAAAATAATGCGAAGAGCTATTTGCAGTGATCTTGATTTTGAATCTTTTTATGGCCCTGACGATTTTTCTTCTGGACCCGGATTGTTGCGAGGTTTAGAAGAACAGCCTCAGACTTTAATTAATCTGGATGAAATATCATATTTATTCAAACGATTTGATAATCATGATCCAGTGACAGCCGGTAAAATAGAAATATTATTACAATTATTTACAAATGCAGGTTTAACATATAAAAAGCCATATGGTGATGCAAAAAAATCAATAATACTTAACCAGCCATGCTTATCTTTAATCGGCAATGCTACAACAAGCATATTTGATGATATACGTCCTGAAGATTTTATCAGCGGCTTAATCCAGCGCTTTACGTTTTGGTGTTACGACGGGCCTATTCCTAGGCGTGAACCATATATAGGCGGATATAATGCAGATATGATAAAATTTTTAAATGAAATTAAAAAAATATATAAAGAGTTTGATAAATCAGATAAAAAAAAAGAAAGTGTCTCTGATATCATTGGCGGCGCAATTGAAATGACTACTGAAAAAGACGCTTATAATCAATTATTAGAATTTTCAAAACATATTACAGATTATGCGAACAAAGAAGATGATCAGGGTAAAGTTGGTATTATCAGCCGGAAATATTATGAAGCTATTAAATATGCTATGGTTTATTCTGCTGGTTCAGGTTATAAAATTACTGGCAAGGCTATTGATTATGGAATTATTATTGCAAATTTAGTCGGTGATTGGAAATTGAATATATTATCAAGCAAAGTCCGGGAGGGTATTTTTCATAGAGATTGTGAAATTTTTAAAGAGGGAATTATTGCGGTTTTAAAAATAGGAAAAAAACCGACTGGTAAATTAATTGCAAATCGCAGACCTCGTATAAAAGAATTAAAACCGCATGAATTTAAAAATGTAACAACTGCTTTAGCTGCTCGAAAAGAAATCGAAATTGATGACTCCGGGCAAAGTACAAAGTATTTTTTATTAAAAGACTAAAATAATACTTGTATTTTTTTTTAATTTATATGTAGAGTATTCCCACCATGCAAACATTATTTCTCACATCTTCAAATACCTCAAAGTACAAAAAGTACAAAAAAAGTACAGAGCTCTCTGTACCTCTAAACGCCCATTTTTCCCGGCACTCACGAAGAAAGTACAGAATAACAACGACTTCATAGAGAATAAATAATCTTATATGGGGTGTAACTGGACTGTAATTCTGTAACAAATATTGTTATTATATATAATATATTATTATTATTATAAAAAATGATTATAAAAAGTTACAAAACTCTCTGTACTTTTTCTGTACCTTCTGTACCTTTTTATTTTTAGTATATTTTCACATTTTTAACCTATTGATATAATTTATTTTTTTTTGTTTAAAATTATAGTCCGGTGAAATCATTAGGTTTTTTAATTTGATGATAATCCTTGCAATATTAATTTTATAGTTATATAAATAATAAACTTTAAACAGGAGATAGTGATGAAAAAAATTAATTGGTTAATTCAAATTGATGAAAAGTTAAAAAAGGAAATTAAAAGCTTGTGCGCCCTGCGTGGTGTTAAATTAAGTAATGCTGTAGAAGGAGCTTTACACGACTGGTTAAAACGGCAAAAAAACAAGCAAGGCGGGGTATAGGTTGGGCGATCTTTTTTTTTGAAGGTCAGTATAAGCGTAAATTATTTTAATTGATTTTAGGGGGGTATAAGGTTGAATAAAAAAATAAAAAACGATATTGGCGATACGATAGTTGAGTTGAGTCAAAAATTTGATAACGAGCTTATGCAGGATACAAAAGAGGAGCTCGAACGGCATTGGCATTTTGAGTGGCAGGATATTGATACTTTAGAGGAAAATATTTATAATTTTTATAAAATGTTGAAACTTTACGGCAATTTTTGTCGCAGGTGGGAAGAGAATAAAAACGGGTCAACGTGTGTGGTGGAGCGTGTGAGGGATGAATATTTATCCCCCAAAATTATTGAGTTTGCGAACCAGATAAGAATGAGGGCAATGTGGATATAAATATGGGAAAAGGTTTAGCTTCAATAGGTGTGTGTTGTTTAGGTGCAGTTGCTATGTATCTTCTGGATGACTTTAAACATATAGGATTAATATTACCCATCATAGGAGTTGTTTTAATCTGGGTTTCATAATGTAGGAGAAAGGGAGGGTTAATGATGAATTTTATAGAAATTGCAGCAAGGGGAAAATTAAAACAAGTCCCAGAGTGGAGTATATACCGGTGGGAGAGAATTAATAATGATTTTATTGTAGAGGGGGCGGTTGATGGCTTTTTTGAAGCCACTGGGGGCAATGGAGATTCGGTATTAAGCAAACCTCCCTTAGAGAAATGTGTTGTCACGAAGCAGGAAGTTGATAAAGAGAAAATAAAGTTTGAGAAAAAAAGTGGGTTGTGTTCTGAATGTATTGGCCAGGGGCAGGTACTTGCAGGGTGGGACAATAAAATAGGAAACACGTATAAGGCTTGTCTAAAGTGTTGTGGGACAGGTTTTGCGGTAAAAGAAAAGGATAAAACCATGGGAGAAAAATAGATATTTGAAAATAGTCCAGAGGCTGCGGAATATAAGGAAAATATAAAAGGCTGGGTATCCCGGACTGGCCGATTCTGGGGTGAAGATGAGCATATAGCCAGGTGGGAAGGTTCCACTCATATTAAAGTTATGGATTTTATAATTTGCGATCAAATGGAATGGCGCGAATTAGAAGAAGATTTTTTTGAAGATTCTTTGCCGGAAGATGTCGAAAACGAAGAATTGCTTGAACTCATAAAAGATTTTAATTTGCAATTAATGGAAATCCCGACAAATTGTTGGGCGCCTGGAATGTATCGGGCGATTCTGAAGGAGGGATAATATGCTAACAGAAAAAGAACAAGAAAAGCTGGATGATTTCTTCCGTGATGGTGCAGAGGATATCGAAATAGAGCCTGAGTATTGGGTGCATGGAGAGTATGAAGGACAGTCTTTTTGTTACGACTGTTGTATGAAGAAGGTTGCGTGGTTTCAGGCAGGAGACCTTGAAAATGCAGATGAATATTGTATTGATGGAGGATGTGGGAATAGCGAGGGTGATTCAATTCCTTATTGTGAAACCTGTGGGAAATTATTAGGGAATACGTTGACGGATTATGGATGTGAAGAGGAAGTCAATAATTTTTTAGAGTGTGGCTTTAGGATCAAAAGCCCGGAAGACTGCTATGCTATGGAGAGGGTGATTGGTAGTCGTGGCTGGGAGATATGGGAGGAAAGGACATATAGAAATAAAGATGACAAGGAAAGGGATATTAAATATTACGAAAAGCTTGAAATATTATGCAAGAGGATTTTAAATGATATTGAAAAAAATGGATAAAAGTTTCGATTGGGTTTTTGGCAGACTAATAATATTATTTTTTGTTTTTTTATTAGGTATCGGGTGGGGGTATTTTTGGTGTTACAGGGCACTGAATGGGGGATGAAGACATGGCAACATCAATGCAGCGTACCCTGGCAGATTTGAAAAAATATAATATACCGTATTGGATTGTAGAAAATTATAATCATTTTACAAAAAAACGAACAGATATGTTTAACATTTTTGACGTTTTGGCTTTAGATAACGGTTTTGTCGGAATTCAGATTTGTGGGACAGACATAGAGCCGCATAAAGAAAAAATTTTGAAGGAGCATGCTAAAAATACAACTATATGGCTGGAAAATGGTGGCAGGGTTGAGGTATGGGCGTGGCGAAAATTGAAAAAATTAAAAAAAAATGGGAAAAAGGGTAAGCAATCGATTTGGGTAGCACGTATTGTTGACGTATTACTGGTAAATAATGAATTATATTGGGAGGAAAGGACATTATGACTAAAATAGAATTAGCGGAAGCGTGTATTGCCGAATACGGTGCAGATACACAACGGTTGCAGATGGTAGAAGAAATGGCAGAGTTAACAGTTGAACTTTGTCATCTGGGAAGAGGTAGGTTTAATCAAGATAAAGTTGCTGAGGAAGTAGCAGATACCCTCGCGATGCTTGACCAAATGGATGTTATGTTTGATGTCGATAAAAATTGGAATTGTAAGGGGTGGGGGAATGACGATAGGGAAAGTCTTATATCTTCAATGGGTTATATCCAAATGTACCTTGCAGGGTATGTCGTCAAAAGTGATGAGAAAAAAATATTACAAGCTTTGTTTCCGGTATTACGGATAAGATTAATTTCTCTTCGTGAGACAATCGGAGTTGAGAAAGTTGAAGCCTGGCAGAAAAAGAAGCATGATCGGATGGTTGAGAGGTTGACCCGGTAAATAAAAAAATTAACGGGGGTGTGTGCTGTATGAAAAATATAATTGAGTTTAAAAATAACGAATTAGATAATTTTCAATCAAAGGTTCGTAAAGAATCAGATAGTTTAATCGCAAAAATTATTAAACAAGAATGCCCTCTTGAGGTAGGAGATAAAATAAAAGCTTTTTGTTTTAATTATAAAACAAAAATGGTTCAGGTGTCAAAAATAAGTTTGATGGCCTTTGATTCGTGGAGGCGTTCTGGCCATAAATACTCTTTTCGGTATGAAGGATTGCCGATACGGATAGACGGGGAAGTTGCGGAAAACAGAAATCCGGTCTGGTTTGAGTGGTTTGAAAAAAATGGAGTGGTTTATGGCGTTCCGGATTATCTATTAAGATACGAATATGGAGAAATTGGAGTTGAGAGGGTGACCCGGTGAAAATAAAAAAGGAAAAATTATATAAAGTTATTTGCCCTGTCTGTAAAACACCAAGGTTTGTTTCAAAAGCAATGCAAAGAGAAATTGAAAGGGGTAAGCAATCAGGCCGCTGTGTGCAATGCGGATATGATAGTATGAGAAATAATAATTATGAGAAAGATGGAAAATACGAAATAATTTGTCCTGTCTGTGGGAATCCAAGATCAGTATCGAAACAAACAAAACGAAGGTTTGATAGGGGCGTGACATCAGGCCGCTGTGCTTCGTGTGGAGTCCGTGCAGCAAAAGAAAGAAAAAGGATAGCTATAGAGGGTTATCTTGAAGAAGAAATATCAGCACCTCCTAATAAAAAAATGAATTGTTGCGGGTGTGAATTAACATCTATGGCCGAGCAAGTAGTCGATAATTTTCATTTTTTTCAAAAATGCGAATGGTTTTATCGGTGTAAGAATAGCTCAGAATGTTTGAATGCAGTCGCAATCGGAAAATGGTTAGGGTGGGTGGCTGATGGAAAGGGATTTAAGGAAAAGGAGCCTGAAGATATTCTTGATATAGTAAGAATGAATGAGGGATGTTGATATGTATGAAGCAAAAGAAACAGAGCGAAAAATATTGGTCAAAGCGCCGTATAATTATAATCAGGAAATTATTGATATACTTGATGCCGAAAGTGAAAAAGTTCGGAAAGGTATCCCAGTCGATCTTGAGGTTGCAATTGTGGTATGTAATTATCAATCAGACCTCAAAGAAATCAGGAAATGTAAAAAATGGTGGCGATTTTGGGGATAGAAACGGAGAATTGATTTTTTGATGGTTTTTTTTTCAAATGGTATAAGTGAGGAGGTAGAAGGGCAAAATGGATACTAATGAATTAAGAAAAGCAGCAAATTGTATATTTATCGCAACGGATGAAAAGACGGCTCAAGATATATCAGAAAGATTAAATGCGGTTGCGGATGAAATTGATATGCTCAGGGTTAAATTAAGCGCGGTTGAACGAAGCTTAGGTCGTGATGAGGATTATAGGGATATGGGTAGGTATCGGATTCGTCAACACGTAATAACAAGCGAGGGCATAGAAGGATGAAACGAAAAAAGAAAAGAACGCTGCGAGAGAAAAAGGCAGCGTTTCAGAATGAAAAAACAGAATTTGAAAAAAGTATAAAACAAAAGCGGAGAGAGGAGGAAGAGAAACGGAAAAAAAAGAAGCAAGCCCTAAATAAAGAGCTTGCTTCTTTTTAAAAATTTATAGCCGGGAGGCTTCTAACGCCTCCCGGCACAGATGATATTGACCGATAACATCCATACGTCTTGCGAGGCTGCCGCCTGCATGGGGCAGCCCATTTAAATGCGAAAACTGGTCATTGTATTTGACCATTGCCTTTTTAAGTTTTTGACGGTCAAGATCAGTCGCTTGTGAGCCAAAAGTTTTGGCCTCCGCCAAGGTTTTGAAGTTATATTTTGTCATTTATACCCCCTCTGCATCATAATATCATCATATTTTTTTATTTCTTTTTTATCAAGAAATAAGGGAAGCATATATTTTTGTGAAATCTTTTTTCCGTGAATATCAAAAGCTATGGTTCCCAGTCTAATCGTTTTTAGTTGTTTTAGATATGAAGGTATAGGTTTTATGCATTGAGTATTACCTAAAAAAACTTCTGTTTTTTTTAATTCCGGATGGAACATTTTATATCTCCTTTTAATTATAAAAAATATAAATATTTATTATAACCTTCTTTGAATTTAACAATTACCTGTGTGCGTGATTCAGTTTTAATGTTTTGAATATTAAGGATTTCGTCATAATTTTTAAATTTTTCTATGACGACATATTCAATATTGTCAGATTCGGGAAACATGCCCTTTGAGTTAAATATGATGTGTTCTCCCTTCCGAGGCATTCTGTCTATTTGTTTCATATGTTTCCTATCGCAGAGCAGCGTAACATAACGCTTCTCTGCATCTTTGTTGGTAATTGATCAAATCGAGCCTGCGTTCAAAGTTTTCGGGAGTGGCCGGCAATGTTTTAAGCCAGTCGTAATGATCATTTAAAAAAGATATTACATATTTGAGATATGCAATATCTTTTTTTGTTGCCTGCTTGCCGAATCGTTCAGCCTCGGCAGGCGTTTCAAATTTGAAATTCATAGGCTTATCTCTTCAACTTATTTTTTATCATTGCCATTTCCTGTTCGGAGGGCAGTGATGTTTTTCCATATTCGCCATAAATACGGGAAACTTTATACCATCCAGTTTTTGAATGATGATAATTGCCAGTGATTCCTATTCTGTCTATCAATTCACCTGTTTTTAGGAATCTGTAATCGCACAAGTTCCCTTTGATCCTTTTTTTATCCATTTCTTTTCCTTTCCCAGCAGTTTATTGACTTGCTGAGGTCTTGTGTTATATTAATTAAAATTAAACCAAAATTCTTCCTCAATAGCTTTGTAGGCCCATTCCTTGATGGTTTCAGATGTATCTGCTGGGAACTCAAGTTTTAGGTCAAGCGGATCACCTTCAAACCAGATATTTACAGTTTCAGGTTCAATTCCGGATTCTGTATCATAAAGTAATTCATAAACTTGTTCTAATTCTTCAATTTCTGTGATTTCTGTTTTCATTTTATTTGCTCCTTTGTTGGTTATTGTGAAATGGCAATTAAAAAATTGGCATAAAGCCTTCTGGTGTAAATTCGCCAGAAATAGGATCATTAAAATCTAAATACCCAGGATTTAGAACAGTCAGGATACTTTCTAACCATTCAACTGTAATTTTTTTAGGCCGAGAAAATTTTATTAAATCTTTTTTTGCTTTTTCAAGACCATTTTTTTGAGCATATTTATTCCCTGCTACTCTTATGATAGATAGAATGTCAGAATCGTTAATTCTACCATCGTTAATTAAGAAAATAGCCATTTCATCTATTTTATCAAAAGATAGTATTTCTTCATCTTTTTTATTCATCATTTTCTTTTCTCCTTTTTTGTGCGCCAGTCTCATTTTGGGTGTTTTTAATTTTCAATTGACCAAAAAAGTTTGCATGCTTCTTTGTATAATTTTCCACCATGATCGTATCTATAGTCGTAGCTATCATCTGCAATTGTTTGTCCTGAGCATTCATCGAAATTACCAAAATTATCCTCGAAAAATATATAGCCATTCTCCAGCCAAACGCTTTGGTTGTTTTTTAATTTTTTTTTCATTTTGTTGTTCCTTTTTTGTTGTGCGCCCCGGTTAAGGGGCGCATTGGTTATTTTTTATTTTGTTGCGAGTTCTTCCGCGAATGCGGCCTGTTTGCTATCCCAGGAATGAATAGTGAAAGCTGCAAAGCAAGTTGCGTTTAAAGCTGCATACGCTGCTTTATCGCCGTGGGTATTGAATATGTACGAGCCGGCGTCAGAAGCTGCATTTGAGGCGAAAAGAGCTGCCAAATAATTTTCTTCGCTTGGGTCTTTTGTCCATTTTTTCGCCGCCGTGATTGTTTTTTGTGGTCTGTTATCTCCTGGGTAGGCCACTTCAAAAATTTTGATAACTTTTTCAGCTGCGTTAATTGCGGTTTTTGTGTTGCGGATGCGTGTTTTTATTGTTTCCATGATTATCTCCTTTTTTTGCGCCCCGGTTGTCGTTGCGCTTTATTTATATACTGCTTAATGCGTGCCAGACTTTCGAAAAAGTAATAAAAAGTAATAAAATAAAGTGTATTTATAATAATATCAGGTAGTTTTTGGCAAAAATAAGTTTTAAATTAGTTTGGCAAAGGTTGCAATTGTTTGTCTTAAATAGACATTTTTGGCTGGTAGAATATAGAATAGGCAATAATATTAAATACTTATGAGTTATAGACATTTTCGCCGATTGGTTATTTTCGCCGATTGGTTATATTTTAAAGTAAAATAGACTTTTTGGCCGGTTTTTGGGTTGACTTTGAATTGGATGATTGATATGGGAGGAGATTATGAAGGGAAAAGAGCCTACAAAAAAACTACCGGCAATGACTGCAAGAGAGCGGCATAGGCAAAATTTGCTTGCATATTTAGGCGTTTGGGAAAACCCGTGGCCTAAAACTATAAAAGGGTTGGCAAAAATTGTCGGGATCAAAGAGGAAACACTCAGGTTTCATTTTTCTCGTGTTGAGATTAATGCAATATACTCTGATAGCCTGGAATTACGGAAAAAAAATTCATTTGCACAGCGCAAAAGTGTATATGATTCCATGCTGTGTGAAGCTGAAGATGGTAATGTTGCAGCGCAAAATGCATTTCTTGATCGGACAGAGGGAAAAGTCACAGATAAGGTCCAGCTTGGGTTTGATTCAGCAGCCTTGAATGTTATACTTTCAGCCTTGCCAGATGAATATGCGAAGGCTGTCAAGGCTCAACTATCTGAGATTATTAAGAAATAGGATCAAAGCCCAAGGATGTCGTAGAATCGACAATAAATAAAAACGAATAGTAGACTATGCCTGTTTTAACACAAAATAAATCACCTGAAGCGTTTGCAGCGATCCTGGCCTCAAAATGTGCGCCGGGAGTAATTGAGTCGTTTCAGAGAAGTGCCCAAAACTTAAAAAAAACAGAAAGGCTTATTGATTTCCTTGAAGTTGAAGGACGGGGGGCCTGGAAATCGGAACCACATTTAGAATATTTATGTGAGAAGTTAGAACAAGTTGCGGCGGGGAATATTCGTCGATTAATTGTTACAATGCCGCCTAGACATGGCAAGTCGATGGTATGTTCAAAGAAATTCCCTGCATGGTATTTAAGAAAATACCCTGATAATTATATAATGATTACATCGTACTCTGCTGATTTAGCGTTTGATTTTTCAAGAATTGCTCGAAATACAATAATGGATGAAAGAGAGTTTTTCCCGGAGACTATAATTAATCAAACTGCACGAGCTGTAAAACATTGGACTATAACTGGTAAGTTGGGAGGATTGATCGCCGCAGGTGTCGGCGGGCCGATAACAGGCAGGGGTGCAAATTGTGCAATTATAGACGATCCTTTTAAAAACTATGAAGAGGCAGCATCGGAAACAATACGGGAATCTGTTTGGCAGTGGTACAGGTCAACATTAAGAACCAGGTTAGCGCCTGGTGGAGCGATAATCTTAATTATGACGCGTTGGCATCAAGACGATTTAGCAGGAAGATTGTTAGAAGAAGCAAAGGGCGGCGGTGAGCAGTGGGAAAAGGTTGATTTTCCGGCTATAGCAGAGGAAGCAGATGTATTAGATCGGCAGCCTGGGGACAATTTGAGCCCTCGATTTCCTCTTGTAGAATTGGAAACAATAAAAAAAGCATTAGGAGCTTATTTGTTTTCAGCTCTCTACCAGCAAACACCACGGGCAAAAGAAGGTAATTATTATAAAACGCATTGGTTTGTTGACGCTGGAGATGTTGAAACGTTGCTTGAAAAATGGCGGGAAGATGGAGTTTTTATTCCTATTTATGCAGCAATGGATTTTGCGATAGGCGAAAAGCAGCAAAATGATTTTAATTCAATTACAATAGCAGCGATTACACCTGATTATGATTCGATACTCGTTGATCGAGTGAGTTTTAAGGATGATGCCGAGGGGATTGCAGATGAGATTATTAATGTCCAACAAAAATGGAAGCCCCTGGTGTTCGGATTTGAGGAAGGCCAGATAAGAAAGGCTATATGGCCTACGGTAATCCAAAAAATGAAACAGGCAAACATTACAATTAATTCAGAATTTTTAGTTCCGATTGGTGACAAAATGGCAAGGGGCCGTACAGGTCAAGGGCAGATGCGACAGGGCAAATGGTTGTTTCCTTTTCAGGCAGAGTGGTTTGACGAATTCCAAGAAGAAATGCTGGGTTTTCCAAATGCCACCCACGATGATGATCCTGACTCTTTTTCGCACCTTGCCAGACTTATATCTGATTCGGATAAAACTTTTGATCCGCTTGATTTAAATAAATGTAGAGTATAAGGAGAACAAATGATAGAGAAGAAAGCCGAAGAGCTCCAGAAACAGAAAAAAGCAGAAATATCAATTATAGTTTATCCACCTGAAACTCTAACTGGTAGTGAGCGAATGGAAGTCAAGCATCCTGAAAATTTGAATTTGACAATGGGAATGTTGCTTGACACTATACGATTAATGTACGAACAGCTTACACCACAAACAAAAAATGCAAAAACCGAATAACCGACACGCAAACCTAAAAAGAGGCACATCGACTTTATATTTTAAGGATAAAAATCCAGCCGAATATAGAATGCGCGGGGGGGTGTGCTTCCCGATGATGATACATTCAGGAGGCAGAACTGATATTCAGGGTTTTATTCTTATGTCGGGACAGAATATCAAGACAAAACAGGTAGTGATATTTGAACAAAGAGATTTTGTTGTTGTTGAACCAATATTGGGAGATAACCAATTAATAGAGTTCCCTGGTATTGAAACATGGCTGAATATGTGTTTTTCACGATATTTTGCAAGACAGTTTTTTTGGAATCAAGATTTTGAACTTGCCAAAAAGTATAGGCTTGAGATAATAAGAAGCCAGATGATAGAACCAAAACCAAGGATGATGGAAATCCTATGGACGGATGAGAAGGAAGCCATGTCTGTAATTTGGAAATACATCAAGCTTGGGATGATAGCGTGGGATGCAGGTTCAATATTGGATAGAGCGTTAGAGCAGGTAAAAAATGATGATAAAGATATGTTGCCTGCGGTATATGCTTTGGCGGTTTTATTGTCAGGTATTGAACGTTTTCCATATAAGGAGAGACCGGAATGATAAACAATGAAGGTTTGGAACAAGCAACAATAGAAAATATCCTTGAAACTGTACCAGCTGTAATTATTACTGACGAAATATCTGGAATAGATGAACCGGCCTTTCAAGAAGCCTTAAAAGCAATGCAATGCACTTCAGCTGATGTTGTAATTGCTCAAGAAAAAGTAAAACTTCCTTTTCATGGGATTCATACTAAAGTTTACTGGAAACGAAAGGGATAGATGGCAACCAACATTCCAACAGGTGAAACATCCGGTTTAGCATATTATTTGCGCCAAGATTTATTTTTTCACTGGCAAAGGGAACGGAAACAGCTTCTTGAAACAAAATGGCAAAAAAATATAGATGCTTTCAATTCCGTGACAACTGGATACTGGAAAAAAGACGAGGCAAAAGATTGGCGGTCTGATACGTTTATTGCGCTAAGTAAAGTTAAAGTTTTAGCTGCCTATTCAATAGTAATTGATATGCTTTTACAAGGTGGGAAAATTCCTTTTGCTTTGATCCCAAGCCCTTTAGATTTTATTAATTTAGATGATCTTCCGGAAGAGGAACGGCAACATACTATTGAAACAATTAGGGATATGACAAGCGTTATTCACCAACAACTTTGTGATTGCAATGCAGACAGGCAATTAATGAAACATGTTATGTCTGCTGCCATTTACGGAGAAACATATTCGAAATGGTACGTTCAAGAAATTAAGCGGACAGGATATAAGGAAGTTTCGTTTGCGCCAGAAGGATTGCAGGATGAACAAGGTCAATATACCCGATTTGAAACTTTTCATACCAGCCATAATTCACCAGCATGGAGTTATGTAAGCAATTGGGACATATTTCGTGATCTTGAAGCTGACAACTTACAGGCAGGGCAAGGTGTTTTTCAACGTCAGATGATATCACCATATGCGCTGCGTCAAAATAAAGGCAAGCCATTTTTTCTTTTTGATGCTATCAAAAAAGCGATCAAGGATGCAAAACTTCCTGGCCATACTGATGGTTCACAAGAAACGTCTACACTCCCACCAGGCTTAAGGGATATTACATATGGACATAATACTATTGAAAATCTTGAGTTTTGGGGCAGAGTTCCCCGGAAGGTAGCCGAAGATTTTGAAAAAAACTTGAAAAAGAAAAATTCTCTTGTTTCCGAGGTTCAAGTTGAAAATGATGGTGATGAAATTGAAATTATGGCGGTTTTAGCTGATAATGAAATTGTTAGATATGCACGCATTGAGCCAGGAAACAGGCCCTTCGATAGGGCTGTATGGGAAATTAAACTTGATCACATAGAAGCAACAGGTGTCCCTGATAATGTTGAGGATGAGCAAAAAGTGCTTGTTGGTATGGTCAGGGCATTTGAAGATAATAAAAAGCTTTCTGCTAATGTAATTTTAGCAACAAAAAAAGATATGCTTGCCCCAGGCGCCCTGGATAACGGTATTATGCCAGGTATGGAAATAGAAGTCGCAGAGGAGGTTGACGATGCGAGAAAAGCCGTGCAGCAAATTATTATTCAAGATGTGGGGCAAACACTTTTAGATGGCATTTCTTTGATGGAACGGTATGGTGATGAGGCAAGCCAAATCCCTAAGTTATCTCAAGGTTTTATCCCTGATAAAAAAAAACCTGATACGGCATTTGAGCTGGATCAGTTACTAACCAATGCGGGGAAATATATAGGCGGGGTGATCAAGAATCTTGATGAAGGGCTTATAGAATCGATTGTTGGAAAATTTTACAGATATAACATGGAAGACCCTGAACTTGAAAAAGGAAAGGGCAATTTTATAGCAAAAGCCTTAGGTTATACAAGTTTTCAAAATAAAATGCTAAAGTCTCAGAATTTACAACGATTTTTTAGCTTGCTTTTATCCAGTGAGGCGTTAACAGGTGAGGGCAAACTCAACGAAATATTAGCTGAAATAGCAAAAACACTTGATCTTGAACCGTCACAAGTTTTGAAGAGTGTAGAAGAAAAACAACGAGAATTTGAAGAGATGCAAAGTTCTCCAGACTTCCAGTTACAACAAGAAACAATTAAGTTGCAGCTTGAAAATCAACAGATGCAAAACGAAAAAATAGCGGCTGATATAGATAAGATTATGGCAGAAATTGAAAACATGGCTGAAGAGTTGAACCTTGAGCGCACAAAGGTTGCAAACGATGCGATTGCAAAAGAAAACGATGCGGTTATAAAAGAGAATGAACAAATATCCAAAATTCTTCAAGTTTGATAGTGAAGTTCACGAAATAGCTCAAGCAATGGAGCTTGCCGGAGCGCGATCTTTTATTAGGATAGCAAGCAGGCGAAGAGACGTGGAACGGAAAATGGTTGAAGATATTTCTTGTCAATTAAGTCAAGATGAAAAAGAACGAAAAATGGGGATAATTGGGTGCCTTAATTGGTTGATTGAGTTACCTGGAAAAACACAGGGGTTTTTAAATAAACTGCCTGATAATGTAAAAAACTAATAGAATTGGAACAGCATTATGAGAAGAGGAAGTCAAACAATTTTTGGAGATAAAAAATTTGCCCATAATCTATGCGGTTCCCTTGATACTACAACAGAACTTTTTGATACGGCAACATTAGGTTTTCAACATTTTGAAAATTATTGCACTGGCACACTCGCAGCATCTGGAACAATTTTGCCTGCAATAGAATAATTTTTAATAAGGAGGTAGCGGACATGCCGGACGATGAAATTTTAGAACAAGAAGTCGCAGAGCAGCCAGATAAAGAGATGGAAGAAGGTTTTGATCTTGGGGTTAAAGATGAAAGCATTCTGCCTGAAAGTGAAGAAACAAATCTTGCTATGGAAGAATCCACCGTGGAAGAATCCACTGGTGAAGAGGCGGTAGAGGAAGAACCGGAGAAGGAAGAAGCCCAAAAGCCTGTAATTGAAGAAAAAGAGATTACGGCAAAAGACAGGATAGATCAGCGTATAAAGGAGGCTGAAGTACCCGTAGTTGAGGAAACTCCGGTTAAAGAGGTTGAGACGCCTTTGCCTGTAAAACCAGTGGCTCCTCCAGTAAAACCAGTGATTTCGAAAATATTAACGAAAGAACAGGTTTCTGATCATCTTAATTCTTTTTCAGACGACAATTTACCGGAAAACTCTATTTTTATTGGAGACGTTGAGGTTGATCTTAGGGAATTTGCAAAAGAAGACCCTGAACAATTTGCCGCTGTTAAGGTTTTATCCAGTGCGATTGCTCAACAGGCAATAGACAAAGCATTGGAAAGTCGTGTACCAAGTACAAAAATTCAAGATCAACTTGATGAACAGCAGAGAACCATAAATAGTTTATTATGGTGGGATACAGTAACAGAAAAACATGCTGACGGCAAAAGGATTAAAGATGACCCAAAGTTTCATAAGTGGTTTGATACACAGCCTGAAAATATTCAACGCTTCGGGTATGCAGACGCAAGCCCGGAGGATGCAATTTTAATCCTGGATTTTTATAAAGAAGATATTGCGAAAAAAGATATAAAAAAACATGACGATTCAGCCCGGGACAAAAAGAAACAAACAGACGATTTGCATAAGAACACCATGCGAGTTAAAAATAATACAGGTGTTCAAGAGAATGGAATGGATATGGAAGATGCTGAGGCTGGGTTTAATGAAGGCTTGAAAGCTGAGTTATGAAAAATGAACAAAAAAATTATATTGTAATTAATACAAATTCTGAGTTACGATGCTCTAATCCTAATTGTAAAAAACTTTTAGGCAAAGGCATTCCAGGTACAATTGAAATTAAATGCCCCCGGTGTAAAACTTTATGCCGGTTTAAAAGTATTTAATTTTATATAAAAAAGAAGTCCATAAGAGACTCTAATCATTTATTTTTTTTGAGAGGAGGCTCTTATGCCTGCAAATGTAACAAGTTATGGTGATATCAGTCCGAGGACGGCTGGTTTCGCAAAAGCAAGACTGCTTAAAAGAGGTCAGCACCTTATGGTTGTTGAACGATTTGGGCAGGTTGACCCGCAACAGAAAAACAAAACTAAAACTTCTAAATGGCGTCGGTATAATTCTCTTGCTCGTGCTACTGCGCCGCTTGCCGAAGGTATCCCTCCGCAAGGCCAGAAATTGACGTATACAGACGTTAACGCCACCCTAGAACAGTATGGAGATGCGGTAAAAATTACCGATGTAATTGCCGATACACATGAAGACCCTGTTTTAAATGAAGCAATGGATTTGTGTGGAGAACAGTCAGCAGAAACCATTGAAGAATTAAGGATTAACGTCATAAAAGGCGGAACCAATGTATTCTATGCTGCTGGTGTGACAAGTCGTGCGCTGGTTAATTCTCCGCCCACCAGAGGTGATTTTAGGAAAATTTATCGGTATTTCAAGAAACATAAAGCAAGAGAAATATCTCAGATTGTTCGTGCATCGGCTGCTATCAGTACTGAGGCCGTAGCTCCAGCTTATTTTGCAATGGGGCATACTGATCTTGATGCGGATATTCGTAGTATATCCGGATTTCTTCCGTATGAATCATATTCAGATAGCACAAAAGCATTGCCTGGAGAAATCGGAAAAATTGAACGGACTCGAATTATCCTGACAGCAATGTTTGATCCGTGGGAAATTGCAGGTTTGTCGGGAACAACCTACTTGTCAGGCGGCGTGGAGGTGTCATCTAACGCAAAATGTGATGTTTACCCTTTGCTTATTGTTGCAAAAGATGCATACGGTATTGTTCCTCTTCAGGGGTTTAGCAGCGTCAAGCCTATGGTAGTAAACCCAGGTAGACCGACTAAGAGTGATATGCTTGGCCAGATCGGATTTGTTTCTTGGAAAACATACCAGACTGCAGCTATTCTTAACCAGGCGTGGATCGCCAGGCTGGAGTGTTCCGCGACTGCCTCCCCTGCGTAATATGGGTAAACTTAATAATAACTTTTTCTATTAAAGGAATAAAAAAATGAAAATAGGTGGACATTTTAATGGAACGGGAGCTGACGTTTTTATTTGTGTTGGCTTTGTGCCAGATTTTGTGAACATTATGAATCTGGAAGGGACTGTTGAATTAAAAATTCAATGGAACAAAATGATGATGGGGGCAGCGGAGGTTGTTGAGGGTATTGACACCCAAATAGAAGTCCCGACTGCGCTGACTAAAGGCAATGGAATCATGCCTTATTATGGCGGTGAAACGCTAACAGAAGCCATGCAGACATCCACGGGTTATGGTGAAGGTGTCTACCTGAAGCGGGATGATTGGGATTATCGCCATTATAGTGGTAATGTTAACCCGGGCGATGCTGTAGCTGTGGATATTGATACATGGACGCTTGACACTACGGCTGATTATACCGGTCATTTCAATGAAGATGTAAATGGTGACTATATCGGTGAGGGTAGCCGCATTTGTATTGACGGCAAGTGGTATACTATCGTTGCCCTTACTGCCGCCCAAGGTGAAGCTGCCGATGAGGTTACTCTGAGTAATACCGTACCATCCGGAAATGTATTGTCGATTTCTGGGAAGAGTGGATATAAGCCAATACCGGTTGGTCAAATGACTCCGGCAGGGTTTTCGATTTCAAATGCCACTATTAATGTAAATGATGCATTAATAAGTTTTGAGTGCGGGACATATGATATTTAAATGATTTTGAGCTACTAGAAAGCCTACTTTAAAAGGAATTTTATTATGGAAGAAAGCCAAGAGGTTAATCAGTCTCAAGAAGATATACCAACCCAAGAGCAGCAATTTTATTATACTAACGGTGGAGAGCCATACAAAAGCATGAAAATGGTAACTATGGCTATGGAACAAAAAAAGTTTGACCCAGAAGTGTATAAAGCCGTAAAAGCGCAGGGCCAGTCAGGATATTGCATTCAATTTTTAGATTTTGATATAGCTCCAGAATACCGGGGCTATTGGCAAGTTAAATTTAATGCAAAAACGACTCCCAACGATAGCGATGATGTCCAGTTGGTAGTCAACGGAGAAACACTTATAATGCAACGAGAAAAAAAGGTTATCCTCCCTGGCCGATTTTTAGAGAATGCAGATCACGCCACATATTTGCATTTCAGACAAGTGCCTCATCAACCTAGGAAAATTGTTGGGAAGATTAAAACATATCCGTATGAACGTATTCGTGCATCATCAAAGCAAGAATATGATCAGCAACGGGTAGATGGCACTCAAAAAACAAAACGTAATATTAAAAAGTACGGATATGACGTTGATCCAGAGGATATAAGCGATGAGTAGCAGGATATCAACAAAAGAATTAATAAAAAAATGTAAACGCTTTATTACCTCTGACTTTAAAGACCAAGTACTCGAATATTTGATCAAGGAAGCCATTATACAGGCTGATAGGGATTTGCATAATTGTGATAGTTTATATCCTTTGGCGTGGGACATTGTATTTTATGATGAATTCCGATGTAATGCCCCTGCTGAAATAAATGCTATCACTCAAGCTGATCCAGGAGTTTTTACCGCTGCATCATATGACTCAGAAATAACTGGGCATGGGTTCCATGATCATTCTACTATTCGGGATATAGTAACGCTCGATGGAATTGACGGCATGGAAAATCTTAATTTAAGGCAATTTCTTCTTGAGTATATTTCTCCTACAACTTTTTCTTTAAAAAGCCTCGACGGACAAACAAATATAAACACTACAAGTTATGGTGTATACAATAGCGGAGGCGCAATATATCATAGTGGGTTTGTTTTAAATACCGATACGATACTTGCTAATGTTGATAGCAAGTGGACTATTAAAAGTATCTTGCCCAATGTCACGTTTGATGGTTTCCCGTCAGAACCTATTACCGAACAAGTTGTCAGAAACAATCAAGTATGGCTTGACATAAGTTCATCCGGAAGACCTGTAAAGACGAGACAATGGCAGCATATGACAACCGATGCCGATACCAGTTATTATCTTTTCTGGTATCCGGTTGTAGATCAGGCGTATAACATAGGGCTTAATTACCAAAAAGAAGTCCCTGATATTTCTGTGTGGTCTGATTCTACTTATTCGTTTCATCTACCTGAAGCGCACGATGCGCTTTGGCATGGGGCTTTAGCAAATCTGGTTGGTACGAGTAAAAGGATACAACGTTCTAGCGGAAAAGATTTAGCATTAAATCTTGAAGTGTTAATGAGTAAAGTTTGGATAACAAAATGGGAAGAAGATAAAATAAGAATTAAAAAATTTAGTCGTAAATTGCTTGGTGGAAGTGGCGGCTTAGGTGGAATAACAGCGTAACATGGAAGGAAAGAGCAAATGGCAGCAGCGGGAATTTGTGTATGTAAAGTAACGCATCCAATTGGGGCCGAAAGGGCAAGCGAAATAACATGGGATTGGATATCCGGCACTGGTGGGGATGAAGGGGTCGTGTCAGAAGTTGGTGTATCACCAAAACTTTCAGGTTATGTTACAGCAATTCAGGTGTCCCCGGGGTTAAATGGCGATAGAACTACCGAGACCCCTACAGCCTCTTATGATATAGTTATCAATGATCAATATGGTGAAGATGTCGCGGAAGGTGAGTTAACTGATTGTAGCGCGTCTGTGGCTAAAACAATTTATGGAAATCCAAAAGTAAAAATTAAGTCAATGCTTACAATCGGGATTATAAATGCAGGTGATACAAAAAAAGGCCGTGTTATTGTTCATATATCACCAGAGGATGTATAAATGTCAGTTACCGTAGCGGATGTACAAGATTTAGTCATAGAGAATATTCCTTGGATTCCATCTTCAGGCTTAATAGCAAAAATAAACAATGCTGTCACAAAAATTGCCGGGGGGATTCGGATGCCTAATGGTATGATTTCTTCTCCGCTTCCTGAATTAATGAAAATCGATACGCTGACAACCACAACAGAGGCATGTGTTGCTCTTCCCTCTGACTATCAAAGAGCGGTGTTCCAAATTTCAAATAGCGATGGATATAAAATAGAATCTATAGAAGGTGTCGGATATTATGATTTTAGATTATTTTTAGAAGAAGTTGATAAAAAAGATTTAAGTGAAGCTGGAACGGTTAAAAATGCAGTTGTGCATGGAAATTTTTTATATTATCAAGGAATTCCAGCTATTAACGAAATATTAACTATTATGTTTTATAGAAAACCTATAAATGCCGTTGCAGGGATAGACGTTATTGACGGAATCCCTGAGCATTTAAGTCTTGATTTAATCGGAAATTATGTATCAAGCCAATTATTAAAAGATAAAAAAGAAGGGGAACACTATCTTGCAAAATTTTGGTTAGTTATGGATGATTTAATTTCTTATATTGATCAAATTAATATTACGCCAATATAAAAGGGAATATGAGTACTATATATATATCAAAAATTTTTGACAAAGTTTTTCAAGAAACTGGAGACCTTGGTTTTTTAAGGTCTAAAGCGGATATGCTTTCGTGGTTTAACGAAGGAGAGGCAGCTCTTGTTTCCTTAAAGCCGGATGCGTATGTAAAAACAGCTATTCAACGGTTAGAAGAAGGTACAAAACAAACAATCGCAGCCGATGGTATTATATTTCAAGATGCGCTTTGTAATATGGGAACTGACGGGTCTACACCGGGTAAAAATATTCGCATTATAAGTAAAGCGAATATGAATCGTTTCGCTCCTTTATGGCACGCAGAGACAGCCAACGCAGCTGTTGATGTTATTGTTTTTGATAAGCGTAACCCAAAAATTTTTTATACATCTCCACCGCAACCAGAAACAAATCCAGGATATCTAAAATATGAATACTCAGCGACTCCACCAAAAATAATTGTCACTGATGATAATTATAATGTCACTTTTACTGTTGGGGATGAACATGAACCGGCGTTGCTAAATTATATATTATTCAGAATTTACAGTGAAGACACTGGCCAAATATCCGATGCAGTTCAAAGGGCTGAAAAATACTGGTCATTATTTAGTGGAGTTAATATTACCAATAAAGAAAATGTTGAAAGCAGGAATGAACCAGTTTTAGTGGAGAATTAACAAATGGGACAAATATTTAGAAATGATTTTTCCACTACACTTACCGCTACAATAACCACAGCTAGCACTGCGCTTGCATTGACCGCAGCACCCTCACCAGCAATAGTTTTAACTGAAAGTGATGATTTTTTTAAGCTTACGCTTGTTGATGAAAACGGTAACCGTGAAATCGTTAAGTGTGTTGGGATATCAGGTCTTGATGTTACGATAGGCGTTGCCCTTGGCGTACCTTCTGTCGATGGCCGGGCACAGGAAAATACTACTGCAATACCTATTACGCATACGGATGATCATATTATTAGTATGCGGACAACCGCTGGTTTGTTTGAAACTATAATTGCTGCGATCAATACATTGCAAGCCAATACATCCGTTGCAACTATTGCTATGGCTGAGGAAGGAACGGATGACGTTCATCCCCTCTCCCCTCTGAAGGGACGTGTCATGGTTGATGGGTATGCGCCTTTGGCTACATTGGTGCAAGCACAAGGCGGAACAAACAATATAGCAAGGATGAGCCCTCTTCGCTCACGGCAATCGGCAGAGGCCGCATATGGAGGTATTTTTGAATCTGGAACAACTTGCATTTTTAAACAAAATACCGTGCCAACCGGATGGGTATTTTTAGCTGAAGACAATGATCGTGTTTTTATGGGAACAGATAGTTATACAGAAGGCGGTAGCACAGGCGGTAGTTGGACGTTGTCAGGAATTTCAGTTAATGGCCATGCATTAACTTTGCCTGAATCTCCACCTCATAAACATGGCATTGATGTAAGGTGGCATGACGTTGGGACTTCTGGCACAGTTCGAAATGCTGACTGGGGCGGAGCGGTTATGGATACCGAAACAAAGTCAGCTGGCGGTGGGCTTGCTCATTCACATGGTATAACTTTAGGAAATTCTTGGAGACCAGCATACGTGAAAGCTATAACAGCAAGGAGACTTTAATATGGAACATAAAAATATAAACTATGAGAATGCTTTTAACTGTAAAAATTGCCCCCAATGCAATACGTCAAAGGGGTGCCCTGCTTGGTTAGAAATGATCGAGGAAGACGATAAAGGGAATAAACGTATCATTAAAATGTGTGACAGAGTATATGAAAAATATTTCTGGATTAATGTAACAAAAGCCCTTGCAATCCTTACCGAAAATGTATCAAAAACAAATAATCTTTACACCGATGGTATTGTAGCAATAGGACATGCAATACAACAACATCAAAATCAACAGATACCGCAACATGATATAAAAATGGTTAGATAAATGCTTAAAGTAAGAAACAATTACAAAACAAAGCTGACAAAAAGCATTACAGCGTCAACTACAGAATTGCAGATTGATAGAGCACCTTCCCCTATTATGACGCTTTCAAATAGTGATGACCATTTTTTATTGATGTTAACTGATGAGGAAACCGGCGACTATGAAGTAATTAAATGTGTCGGGATAATAGGCAGGATAGTAACGGTCGGAATAACCTTAAACACTCCGAACATAAACGGGCGAGGGTATGATAATACAACAGCGCTTACAATTGATAAAGACGAAGATCATACATTACGCATGGTTGTGACTTCGAATGCGCTTGATGAGTTTTTAGCCAATTTAGCGGCTATAGATGCATCATTTCTTATTGCTTCCACTGCCGAGGCCGAAGCTGGCGTAAACGATGAACACGTCCTGTCATCCTTGAAGGGCGTAGAGATGTTTGAGGCTTATGCGCCTTTAGCATCTCAAATACAAGCTGAAACCGGAACCGATAATGTGTCGCGGATGTCGCCTTTAAGGGAGAAACAAGGCCTATATTCTTATCTTGGAGAAAATCTTCCGGTTGATACAGCCATGTTTTTCAAGCAAAACACGGTCCCGACAAATTGGGTCTTTGATTCTTCTTGCAACGACATGGTAATACTTAATACATCAACACAAAGTGAAGGCGGGAGCACAGGCGGTAGTTGGACGTTGTCAGGAATAAGCGTTAATGGTCATGCTGTAACATTGCCAGAATTTCCAAGCCACAAGCATGGCATTGATGTAAGATGGCACGTAGCTTCCACCGGGGGCACAGTTAGAAATGCTGATTGGGGTGGAACACATATGGATACTGAAACAAAGGCCGCAGGTGGAGGACTTGCGCATACACACAGTATGACTTTAGGGAATACTTGGAGACCAGCTTACAGTAAACTTATTTCTTGTAGATACCGTAATTTGATAAATGCTTTTATTTTTACAGTGCAAACAACGAGTACGAACGAAACTTTTTCTCTCCCCCTTGAGGCAAGCGGGACATATGATTTTACAATACGCTGGGGAGATGAAACAGACGATAGCATAACGATTTATAATCAAGCCGAGGTTACTCATACATATACCAATGCAGGAACATATGAGATTTCTATTAATGGGACAATTAATGGATGGCAGGTCAATTATTATTCAGATAAAGATAAGATTTATGAGATAAAGAATTGGGGGTGCCTGCAAATAGGAAATAATGGTTTTTATTTTTCTGGATGTTCAAATCTTACTATAACCGCTACAGATATATTATGCTTAGAAGGCACGACTACATTACTGGGCTTATTTACTAATTGTTCGGTGTTAACTATTTGCCCTTCAATGAATGATTGGGATGTAGGTAATGTGACAACTATTGAGTCAATGGTTATGTATGCTCCAATGTTTAATCAATTTATAGGGAATTGGGATACCAGTAGCATAGTAGATGCAAGGAGTGCGTTTAGAGGAGCGACTGCTTTTAATCAAAATATAAGCAACTGGGTTCTTGGGAATAATGTATATTTTACTTCTATGTTTAGAGATGCTTCAGCTTTTAACCAAAATTTAAGTGGTTGGGATACTGTCAGCGGTACATATGCAGCTCGTATGTTTTCTGGTGCGACTGCCTTTAACCAAAATATAGGAAGTTGGGATATAAGCAGCATGACAGATATGAGTAGTATGTTTTTAACTGTTACTCTTTCGACAGCAAATTATGATGCCCTATTGATCGGATGGGAAGCCCAGGCGGTTCACGACAACATATCTTTTGATGGTGGCAATTCAAAATACACAGGCGGCGGAGCAGCAGCGTCAGCAAGATTAGCCTTAGAAACAGACCATAACTGGACGATAATTGACGGCGGCATTGCATGAAAATAAAAATATCAGAATTTGGTGGTATGGCTCCTGGTACAGCCGGACATCTATTGCCCGCTAACGGTGCTCAAGATACCGAAAATATTAATTATGATAAAGGTGATCTCCGGGCATGGAAGATGCCGTTTTTAACAGCTTCTATTATAAGTACATATGATGCAACAGTACAATATTTATATGCTGATGCAAAACGAGTTATTTACAGTGGGCGGCTTTATTATTGCACAAGCGATACCCCTAACCCTGCGGGTGCATGGGATGATACTAAATGGACGTTAATTCCAATACAAAGTTTATTCAGATTTGAAGAAAATTCTAATTCTCACTGGATTGTTTCAGATAAGACACGCGATTATGTCCGATCATTGAACCCTTCAGATATATATGAACGGGTTTATCTCTCCGGAGAAAATGAATTGTGGGTATATTGCAATGATCTGGTATCCTCCCCTTTTGATCCTTGGGGAGATTATTACAAATTAGGAGTACCGGCACCAACTGCGGCGTGTGTGATAGATACTTATACAGGTGGCGGTTCTGATTACAGGGCCTGGTATTATACTTATGTAAACAAGTATGGAGAAGAAGGCTCTCCAAGTGATATTGTTGAGGTTACTGATTATCTTTCAGGGAATGTTACTCTTGATACTTTTACGGAACCGCCTGGAGAAAGGGCTTTAGAAAATGGTAGAATACGTTTATACAGAACAAATTCGTCAACTGCCGGGATAGCGGAATTTCAAAAAGTCAAAGATACAAATGTAAATGGGTTTACGTTTGCGACTGACTCCATAACAGATGATGTAGCATCAGATGACCTTGGGGAAGTGTGTCCTTCTGAGACATGGAGTGTTCCGCCTGATGACCTTGAAGGGTTAACGCTGTTTTCGTCTAACATAATGGTTGCATTTAAAGATAATATTCTCCATATGAGCGCACCTGGGTTTCCGCATGCTTGGCCGACTGAAAACCAATATCCAATAGCTTCGCTTATTAAGGGGATCAAAGTCTATGGCGCCATCATTTATGCCGTAACGGACGATTTATATTATTTTTTTTACGGCGATGACCCTGGGAATATGAGTAAGGATAATTCAGAAACAATGTATCCTTGTTCATCCAAAGCGAGTATGGCAACATGCAATGCGGGTGTACTTTTCGCGGGGAATGAAGGCTTAATGCTATTAAACGCAAGTGGTTGTAATAACATAACTCAAAACAGTGTTTATGGAGTTCAAGATTGGATTGATATGAATCCAACGACCATGAACGGTACGTTTTACAACGGAAAGTATTTTTTCTTTTATACAGATATAGATGGAAAAAGAAATGGAGCGCTGCTTGATATCGGGAGCGGAAATAAATTAACAAAACTCTCATTGTTTGCGTATGCCAGTTATTCCAATTACGGTGATGGCAAATTATATATGATACTTGCTGAAAATAATCGGTACGCCGCCGATGCCATGATGTATATCAAACAGTGGAATGCTGACCCATATAATTATTTGAGGCGATTATGGAAATCCAGAAAATATTTATTACCGAATGAAATGATATTTTCTGTAGGTCGTGTTTTTATAGACAGGCAATATCACCAAACAATTTTAGATACTGCTGAGGATGAAGACTATATTAAGGATTTAAACGCTCCTATTTTTGCCAGTGGAAATGTTTCCGGTGAAATCAATAGTGATAATATTACTGTTTTTGAAATTAATGGGGATAATTTATATTCTCCGTCCTTCATCCAAATAAACGCCAATGCTGACTTGGAAATATACATAGACTGCGAACTTGTCCACTCTGAGCCAATAATGAATAACAATATTTTTAAAATTTTAAAAAGCGCTAAAGGAAGTGAATTGGAAATGATAGCGTCTGGGTATATACCTATGTACACAATAGAGCTTGCAGGTTCCGCACAAGAAATGATAACATCATGACGATACCTAAAATCAAAGAACCCACCATGTCGGCTGATAATGTTGACATTAGAAAGATTTATGATATTTTGAGAAGCATTAAGAGGGCGGTGGAATGGCTAGATACGGAAATCAAGAGAGTGGAATCGCTGATTCCATAAAAATTATTCCATATGTTAAGCAGGACGGTATCCCCTCTTTTCGGGATTCTGAGATTGTTTATTTATGGGAAAAAGCTGTTCAAGAAAATCTTAATGAATTTATTCTGTTTGACATTGTCGAGAAAACTAAAACTTCTTTTTTGTATTATATGAAACATATAGATATTCAACTTTTTATAATTTTTTTTAAAGAAAAACTTGCCGGTTTTGTTTGGCTATCAGATACCTTTTCAAAAAAAGCAAATATACATGGAATTCTTTTTAAAGAATTTTGGGGTAAAAAGGCTATTAAAATAGGAAGTTTTGTGCTTAATTTTATTATAAATTTAAAGTTTAAGGATAAATTTTTATATGATGTGCTTGTTGGAATTATTCCTGCCGAAAATTTACCCGCTTGTTCTTTTGCGCCAAAGATAGGCATGCTTTATTCTGGGGAGATACCTTTTTTTTTATTTTCTGCTAAACAAAAAAAACAAATTCCAGCGCATTTTTTTTATTACGTCAGAGGTTCATAGGCTATGAAAATAACGACAAAAATTATATACAACATGGAAACATGGGATGTAATAGAAGAAGAATCTTTTGAGTATAATGGTGAAGTTAGCCTTTGTGGTGGCAGTGGTGGGTCATCGCAAAAAATAGATTATGAATATAATCGGCGGATGGCTGATCTGGCTGAACGCGAAACAACTATGTCAGAAAAATATTTTGATGCCTGGAACCTTAGCCCAAGAAGATTGGAAGAAGAAACTGCCGCTGCTAATATAGGTCTTTTGCCATTACAAACCAGAGAAGAAAGAGCCTCAATACCTCTTCGTGGAGAAACTGAAAGATTAGGCTTAAAACATCAGCAAGAATTAATGGAAAGCAGCGGAAGATTTTTAAGAGAACGTGCGCCAGTTCAAACAGAATTTTTCAAACAAGCATTAACCGGGGTTAACGTTGGCAAGCGTAAAGAAGAAGCTGTCGCAGGGGTTGAACATGCATATAGTCAAATGATGCCACAATATGAACAGAGTCTTGGAAGGCGCGGACTAACAGCCAGACCTGGAGATTTGCGTAAAATGTTATTTGATAAAGCTAAAGCAAAAGCCGGAGAATCAACTCATGCCGGGACAACTGCTGAAGCTGAAAACTTTGAAAGACTCAATCTTGCCACTGGTTTTAGGCAATAGGATATAAAAAAATGATAAAACCTTTTTATGATAGTCCTGACACCGATAGACTGAAAAGCCCGGCAACACAAGGATTAGGCAGAGCACGCGGTTTATTGGGGAGTATGCAAAGAAAGGAAAGCATACCTAAACCTCCAAAAACAGTAGCGGGGGGGGTATTGTCTGGGGTTGGCGGTGGTGAACTTGGGTGGACGGCTGGTAAAAGTATTGGAGAAATAATACTGGCATCTAAAACCGCAACAGAAACAGCGGTAGGAGCAGGCACAGCCGGAGCTGCTGGTGCAGGAACAGCCGGAGCAGCAGGGACAGCGGTAGGAGCAGAAACATCTGGGGCTATCGGAGCAGGGTCGGCAGTCGGAGCCAGCGCGGCTGGGGCAACTGGAACAGCAGCAGGAGCAGGAACAGCAATCGGAGTAGGTACAGCCGGAAGTGGGGTAGCAGCAGGGACAGGGACAGCAGCGGGAGCCGGTGCAATGGGAGCAGCGGGGGCAGGGGCATCCAGCGGTAGTTTAGCCGGGCCAATTGGAGCGGCTCTCGGTATAGGGGCAGGGCTTGCAATGTATTATTTGTAAAGAAAAGGTGAAAGATGGATAGATGGGGTAGACCAGAGGTTAGAGACTTCATAGGAGTTTCCAATATTGTTAGAGGTATTGGTAATGATGTAAGGACATCAAGAGAGAACAAGCAAGCAACAGAATTAACCCAAAAATTTTTAAAAGACCCTAATGCCGATGTTAACCAAGCAGCATTAGGGTACTCACCTAAAGCCATAAAATCAGCAACAGGGGCGGCAGCAGGATTAAGCAATATCCAGGAAACGAGAAGAACTCTTGCTCAACAAGGCCAACAAAGAAATGTTGACAATCAACTTGCAAGCATGTCTGTTGAAGATTTATCGCAAATAGGCCCTAAAGAATTTGGCCAGTTTGGTGATAACGCTTTTCATGCAAGGCAAACGGCGGCTACACTTCTTAATGATTATTCACAAATACCTGAAATAAAAGAAAGGATAAAAACTGGTAAAGTCAAGGAGTCTGCGGGGAAACATTCTGATTTCATTAAATTTTATAACAACATTGAGTCTGCTGTTAAAATAGGAGATGATAACAAAGCCTTGCAATTATTTTCAGCATTAACGGATCAATCACCTACTCCATATAGAACCGGAGAAATTAAGAACGGCAAAATAGAAGTTTTTATGATTGAGGATGGAGAAAAGCAAGAATCTACTTGGATTTCTCCGCAAGAAGCTCTTGGAGAATTGTCAAAATTTAAAGATACAAAAAATTTTGTTGTTCAATCAATGCATGCGGCCGATGTAGCGAAACAATTAAACATGGAATCCGCCTTAAACCCAATAGTATTTGTTAATCCAAAAACAAATAAAAGAATTAATGTTATTCGTAGTTTAAGAACAGACACTAATAATGTTGGTTATGAAATTTTTGATGACAATGGTAGGTTGGTAGATGTAACGGAAGACCCAAAGTATTTCACAAAACATGGCTTTAAAAAAGCAGTAGCGGCAGGTAAACCTATGACTGCGGCTCAAGCGGCAAAACAAGGGCTTGCTGAACGGAAATATGCCAGGGAAGGCACATATACTACGCCAAAACAAAAATCTGATTTTAACGCAAAGGCATTGAAGCTTACGCAAGAAAATTTAGCTATAGGTGAGTCTATGACGCAAGAAGCTCTTTGGAAAACATATGGGCAACTACATGGGCTTGATGTAATCCCAGGGATAGGAGCTAAAACAGGGCAATTTTTGCTAGGAAAGGGTAACAAAAGGTACAACCAGTATGGGCAGGAATTGAAGCCGGCAGGCGGCGCAAAAAAAGGGGAATCTGGTCTGGCTACCAAAAATAGAATTAAACCAGGAGCTGGCGCAAAAACAAAAAAACCGCAAATAGGATTAACTCCAAAAAAAAAACAGCAAGTATTCCAACGGTCAAAAATAACTGGTGATCCCAATAAGCCTGTTTTTGATACAAAAGATATTGCAAAGGCTGCTAAGGCTATATTTAAAGTTGGCATGAAAGCGAGTGACCTCGCCGATGCAGCGCGAGCGTATTTAATAAAAACAAAAAATAAAGTAACCGATGCTGCGGTTAATCAAATAGTTAAAGCTGCAAAAGCGATGACTGCATCTCAGGCAAAAGCCAGAAAACAATCATTCGGGCAATAAAATATGACACAAGAAACATACAATCCTGATGAATGGGGAGTAGCGTCTTCGAATAAACAAAAACTTCCACTTGCGGATAGAAATAATAATCCTGGCAATTTAAGGTATGCTAACCAAAAAAAGGCATCAAAAGGAGAAAGTGGATTTGCTCGTTTTGATGCTCCTGTGGAGGGGTTTAACGCCCTAAAAGATCAAGTTGTCCTTGACTCTTCAAGAGGCCATACCCTTGGGAGTTTTATCAAAAAATATGCACCCCCTTCTGAAAACAATACTGCAAACTATCTTTTATTTATAGAAAAAGAACTCGGCGCTAAGGCAGATACGCTACTTTCTACTCTTGGTGTAAATAAAATTTCTAATGCGATTGCTAAGTTCGAAGGCGGGACGAAATTAGGCAAACAGCCAGAAAAAATGGAAACATACAATCCCGATGAATGGAGCGCAGAACCACAGGATAAGACAGAAGCAGGCACTTATAATCCTGATGAATGGAGTTCGGAGCCTATTGGTAGCGTGGGGAAACCTGAGCTTGAACCCAAAAGTACTTTAAATGTTTTTGCAGAAGGTATTAGCAGATTACCAAAAAACTTGGCTAAAGAAACAATCGGGCTATTCCAAGGCGCAAAGGGTGCAAGCGTTGTTGATCAAGGATTTCTCGATAAGTGGTATAATAAAGTAGAGGCCGAGAACACTGCCTTAAGCGAAGAAGCTAAAGCTGGTGGAGGTAAATTTATACCTGGTGTATCAGATGAAGCTGTCAGCAGTGCGCTTTCAAGCTTACCCTATACAGGTTTGGCAATGGCCGGTGCTACTGCCGGAGCCGCGGCTACTTCTCCAATCCCTATACCTGGGGCAAGGGTAGCAGGCGGTCTGGTCGGATCGCATCTTGCTACAAATAGGGTAACAGCCTATGCCGCTATGAACCGGAATCTTAAACGCCTAAATGATTTAAATATACAAACAACAGGCGAACCCATAACAATAGAACAGGAAAATGAATTTAAAGAGGTCTACGGTTCTGAAATTGGGAAAATAGCTGATTGGGAATCTATTCCAGAAGCTGCGAGCGCAGTAATTGAATTAGCCATCTATGGAATAGGTGCAAAATTACCTGCACCCATTCGGGAAAAAGCTGGAAAATTAGTAGCCAGTTTAATCAAAAATAAGGTTGCAAAAGGTGTCGCGGGCAATGCAACCAAATTACTTGGTACCCTTATATCTGAAACAGCAGAAGAAGTCGTCAGCAATATTGGCGGGGGTAATGTTGAGGCGGGGATATGGGGAGATAAACAGCAGGAATGGGATGTCCCCACAGTATTAAAAACAGCTAAAGAGGTAGCTCCAACCGTTGCTGTAACAGCAGGTCTTGTGCATGGTGCTGGAACAATCGCTGGTAAACTTTCCAAAAAAGAAAAATCAGGAGATCAGCCAAAAGATCAAAAAGTTTTTGCAGACCAACTGAATGTCTTATCGGACGAACTTTTAAAATCAAATAATAAACTTGCCGACATAAGCACAGCGGTTGGTCTGCATTCTCAACTGGCCGGAGAACCTGAAAAACAGGCTGCTCTTGACGAGGTAATTACACAGACGGTAAACCAAGGATTACAAGACGGTACGTTAAGTTCAGACAATTTGTCTGAAATAACAAAACGATTATCTGACGATGAACCACTGGTTATGACTTTAAATTCTTTAGTAAAACCGGATAAGGTTGTCAAAGAATCTGATAAGGTTGTCAAAGAACTTAATAAAGTTGTAAAAGAACCATTAAAAAAGGAATCAAAAAAAACAGGTGCAGAGGTTATCCTTGAAAGAATCAAAAAAGATAAAGGTGTTTTAAAAGAGAAAAAGCCAACTAATGCAGAACGACACCAAAAAAGAATTAAAGCCGCCGGTGAAATAGAGAGACCGTCTGAGATCATCAAAGAAAAATATCCGGATGGCCAGACAGTAACGATGCAAGAAATAGAGAATCTGCTTCAACAAAAAAAAATTACAGGGGAGAAAGATAACGCCAGAATCGAAGAGCTGTCAAAAGGCACACTCCAAATGCCTATTGATATTGATATTGCAAAGGGAGAACTGCAAGATAAATATAAAATAGATAAAGCTTTTAATGTTATCGAGACTGCTACGGAAAAACTAGGCGGTAAGCTTGCTATAAATATTGTCGATAAAAATGGCAGACCAATAGCTCCTGCCGGGATACGAGAGCTTTCTTTAGGGGAAAAAAGAAATCGAGCTGCTGAATATATGGAAGATGGGATTAAGAAACAAATTGAAAATAAAAAAGTGTTTAATGATGAAGAAGATTCTTTTAAGGATTGGAAGAAAAAAGCAAAAGATAAATATTGGAGTGTAGGTCTTTCAGAAGACGAAATATTTGAACAATGGCGTCAGACTGCTAACAGATTGAGACCCAAGGTTATGATTATGTCTGATAAGCCAATTATACGAACAGAAGGACAGCGTACTCTCGAACAAATAGAAAAAGAAATAACCGATAGATGGAAGAAAGCCAAAACTCTTCCTCCCGGTAAAAAGAAATCTCAGATAGCCAATGAAATTACCGCCCTTAATGCTGAAATGGAAAAAACCATGATGGCGGCTGAAGGTGAACCACGTGGTGAACGTGTTGCTCCGGAGCGGGGACGTGTTGAGAAGGCTCTTAAGATACCAAAAGAAAAAGCTGTCGAAAAAATAAAAGATATTGAAACAGAAGAAATACCTATCGGGAAAATAAAATTGTCTAAGGATGTTCCGCAATTTAAAGAAGGTGCGGATGCAAAGGGCATTGTAGAACCGCTGAAAGGCAGATATGAAAGAATTGGTACTCCACCTGTAGTTTTATGGGAAAGAAAAAATGGTGATTTAGAATTAATCACAGGCAGGCATAGATTTGATCTTGCTCAAAAACAAGGTGAAAAAACAATTCCGGCACAAACCATAAAGGAAACTGATGGTTTTACAAAAGAACAAGCAGCTATTTTTGATGCTGAATCCAATATAAGAGATGAAAAAGGGAGCGTGAGGGATTATGCCACGTATTTCAGAGAAACGGAGATCACGGAAAAACAAGCATCCAGGAGAGGACTTTTATCGAGGGTTAAAGGGCAAGATGGATTCATTATTGGAAGGCATGCCTCAAATGACCTCTATGCAATCTACAGAAACAAAGAGCTTGTCGAAAACAAAATAGTAGCGATCGCCAAAGCAGTGCCTACCAATAAAGACCTCCAAAGTGTAGGTGCGAAATATGCGTTTACGCATTCAGCTTATGAAACAGCAAATTATCTTCAAGCTGTTAAAACGATAACGTCTAAAGCTACAGGCGCTCAAATAAGTTTGTTCGGAGAAAATGAAAGCTGGCAAATTGAAGCTGATAAAATGGCAAACGTGGCCTCTAAGATGGGGCGGGCATTAAAACAAGAACGCACATTATTAAAATCTGCCAGCAAATTAGATAAAGCCAAACACAAAGAATTTCTTGATAAATATGGTATTAAGCCAGGCGACACACAAGCCATTAATAACAAAATTTTAGAACTTGATGAAAAAATAGGGAAACTCGACAACTGGGCAGCGCATTCAGATGTTGTTGTGGACATAAAAAAACAAGCAGGGATTGAATATGAAAAAGCAACCGAGGACAAAACCACAAAAGTATCCGAGCCAACCGGAGGGGCTGGTCTCACCGAAAAGAAAACTGGTAAACCAAAATGGCCGAAAGTCGTATCCAATAGAAGAAGAAGGTATCTTTCACATACAACTCATATAAAAAACAATGGTGACGCGGCTGCTTTTGCTGATTACAATTTATCTGGTTTCCCGCAAGAAAGGCTTGTTGCCCTGCTTTTAGGGGAAGGCGGGGAGATATTAGGCGCTCATAGATTTAGTGTTGGCACGGCAAATCAATCGGTTGTCAGTTTAGGGATATTAGCAGGACAGGCTTTAAATACCAAAGGTGTTAAAGAGGTGATTCTTGTTCATAATCACCCGGGTGGCGGGGCAATGCTTTCAGACGCCGATGTAAACACAGCCAATGCATTTCGCAATCTTTTAGCGGAAACAAAGATTAATGCCGGTACTATTATCGCTGCGGGAGAAGGGAGTTACAGCGCAAATAATAAGATTGTACATAGAACGCCAATAATCAAGGAAGCTACGGTCAGAGTTCCAATGATGGTTAGGCGGTTCAAAACCCGTGGTGAGAATTTAACTGTTATCACGGATGATAGAAGCGCAAGGAAGTCTGGAAAAAAACTTATACCGAAGGGCGGTCTAATGTTTCTGAATGGCGCAAACGCTGTTGTGGGAACTATGAGAATTGATAGTTATTTAAAACTAAGGGGTAACTACGCAACCAAGATTTTAAAACAGGCTGAAAAAATAAATGCCACGACCATGATCGCTTTCAACCCCACTAAAAATAGTGAGAAGATAGGCGTAAATAATTTAAAAAAATTTGCCAACGCATCGCATTTAGGGTTGCTTGATGTTATTGATAGAAAAGGTTCTCTTCACAGTATTGACGCCATGCCTACGGAAAGCAGCTCGATTTATTACGAAACATCCAAAACCGCCAAAACAAAAGGCCGGCCATTAACAAACGAAGATATAAGCAAAACCTTTGCCAAAATGGAAAATGTCACTACCGGCCAGGACAAGGCAAATAATTTCTGGTTCAGGTTTAAAGGCTTCCCGAAATTCACGATTCTTGAAGTAGACTCAATCAATGACCGAATCGGGCTTACAGATAAAAGGCTAAAAACAGGTGCCTTTTTACGTGAATCAAAACAAATTTGGTTTAAGACCGGAGGTGTGGGCGCAAAGGCTGATATAGGAACGCTGCATCACGAGAACTGGCATTTGTTCAAGAAGATGGGTGTTATATCAAAGCCAGATTTAAGAGCTGTTAAGCGAGCAATCAGGCGCAGTGGCAATTTGGGTATTATCACAGAAGAAACAGAAGCTTCATGGATAAGCGAAGCCGCAAAAAGCAGGGAGTATACCAGGAATTCTGTTATAGGCCGTATCTTACAAAAAATCGGTGATTTCCTTGACGCTATGGCCAACCTGGTTACGACTACCAGCCGGGGCGTTATGCGTAAGATGGAAAGCGGGAAGATGGTTACGCAAGATGCTGATGTTGGGCATATGGCCTTATCTCCTGCTATGGCTTTTGAAACAATGGCAAAAGAATTTGGAGTATCGCCAGAGCAACTTCAAAAAGAATTTGAAGAAACAAAAGCGAAACACAAAGGTACAGATCAATGGATGAAAGCTCCAAATGGGGAGCCGTCAAACCTTAAAGAACATGCCTGGGTTATGGCACAAACACCAAGGTTTAAGGAATGGTTTGGTGGCAGCAAGGTTGTTGATGAAAACGGGGAACCTCTGGTTGTTTATCATGGAACAAGTGGTAATTTTTCAGTATTTGACAAGTCATTATTGGGTGACAATACGCAAGACTGGGCAAGTGCTAAATGGGGGTTTGCGTTCACCCCTGACGAAGGGTATGCAAAGGGATATTCCAGCGCATATGACAGGAACAAAGATGATCCAACATTAATATCTGCATATTTATCCATAAAAAACCCCTTAAAAATGGAATTGTATAAGGAATATTCACCCATTGCTAAAAATGAAAAAGTTGCTGCAAAAACAAAAAAGGATGCTATCACTAATGAGCATGACGGAATAATTATATATTATAATGACCATGTTACGGGTAAATATAAGGAGTACGAAATATTTGCCTTCAACCCAACCCAAATAAAATCAATCTACAATACCGGAGCTTTTTCTCAAACCTATCCTGACATCCGGTATGAAACAGCAGAAACAAAAGACGTAAACCTATCAGAAGAAATAGAAGAAGAGGACACAGCCTTTCAGCAAGCTATTGATCTGATTTCAACGCATTGGGGCAAGCAAGGCAAGTATACTAATGAACGTAAAAAACTGACTTTTCTTGAGCATCACCTCGGAACCACCATGTACAACGCCAAGCGTATAGGCGGCTGGTATAATAGATTTTATAATGTAATCCGGAATCTGGGCCAGTATAAATTCGAGCAGCAAAACCGGCTTAGAGGTGAGGGCGATGCTTCATTGTTTGCACCGCTTGAGACATTTTCCAAGAAAAACAAAACAGAATACCGTAAATTAAAAAAATACCTGGTCAACAAGGATATCCACGCTGAAGGATACAAAGTCAGGCCAACGTTAGAAGAGGGCGCATTATATGAAGGTGCATATGATATAATTAACGAGAAAGGCACGGTCATTGATACCCAGACAACTGAAGATGAAGCCTTTAATGAAGTGTGGGAGATGGAGGCCGATGCAACCGATTTTACGGATGCCGGGAAAGAGGCATTACTTAATTTCCGGAAAATGACCCGCAACCTGTACAAGCACTATGCTAAGGGTATGAATGAGATTATTGAAATGGCGCGGTTGTCCGGACAACCTCCGCCGAAAGTTACCACCATAGTAGGCGGCAAGCCGGTTAAAATTAGTCTCAGACAAGCTATTCAGGATATGGGCGACAGGCAGGGCTATTATTTTCCAAGAATCAGGGAATCAGGAGAATGGAAAATTGAAGGCCGGAAAGAAGGCATGCCAGCTAAATCAAAATTCTTTGCGTCAAAAGCGTTATCAAAAGGGTATGCTCAGAAATTAAGGCGACAAGGTTATAAGGTTGAATCAACTCATTCAGGGGCTTTCTCAGAAGACCTGTTCCAAACGCTGGCGCCACTTCTTGCTCAAGAACAAGTGGTTAATAGCGTAATCGACAGAGTATCTAAAAACGAAGATTTCGACGCTGTATATGCTGATATGTTCGCCAAGCAATATGCTGAGATGTTAAAGTCTCATGGTTCAAGAGCAAGGATGATTGGCCGGTCAGATGCTATCGGGATTGATGTAAAACGAGGATATGAAACTGACCCGGTTAAAGCTATTGCGATTGCCACGGAAGCGGCTGCTGGCGGGTATGCCAAACAACTAATTGCGATTAATGCTATGAAAGCAATTACTGGGCGTGATTTATCCTGGGAAGAATATCAGAAAGACAATCCAGGTAAAAAACATGAAGATTATTTAAAGGACATTCGTAAACGGGGTGCCGATGCCTCAAGACAACAGACTGAATATAAAGAAGCTACTGAAACACTGCAGGATATATTAAAGAATCAGGAGCTTGCAGACAGGATTGTCGGGACCCTAAAAGGGATGGCTGTCGTCTGGTATTTAGGCGCACGGGTAAGTTCCGCTGCTGTGAATTTAACAAATATGGTTATTGGTGTGCCGGCCACGATGGTTGGAGAATTGTCAGACAAGGCCAGTAAGATTTCTTTCAGACAAGCCTTTAAGCATATTTGGAATGCTGGAATCGCATACGGAAAATTCAGAGCGGGAAAATTAAAAAATATTGGTCAGGCTGATTTATTTCAAGAAATAGAAAAGCGTGGGTGGGACGCTCCGCAGTTCAACATGGAAGCGTTAAATGCCCTCCAGAACAAATACGGTAAAGCCTGGGGACAAGTTATAGACAAATCTATGTGGATGTTCGGGGTAACAGAGAAGATCAACAGAGCAACCACTATAGGCGCAAATTACATGGCCTTATGTAAAAAGAATAATGTCCGGCTACGAGATACTTCCGGCAAACTTAATGAAAAATTGTTGCTGAAAGCCAGAAATGCTTCTGATGTCGCCCACGGGGTATATGAAAAAGGAAACCGACCGTACCATATGAGGGGTGAACATATTGGAGCAAGAGTTTTACAGATGGCTTACGTGTTCCAAACATTCACCCACAATTACCTGCAAGAAATGATAAGACTTGGGCTTGTTAAAAAGCAATATGGAGCAGCGGCATACATGGCCTTATCTGGAGGGGTAATCGGTGGTCTTGGTGCTACCGTCCCGATCGGGATTGCGAAGGCCATTGCAGCTTTATTTGATGCTGACGATCCAGAAGAAGAAATGATCAAGTGGGCGGAGGATGCATTTGGCGGCGGTA
>Ga0209633_10000560_pt1 | contig 42517 bp, 40 predicted proteins | sample Cruoilmetagenom1_FD_187290 | JGI IMG/M metagenome (GOLD analysis project Ga0209633, IMG submission 187290) | Oil polluted marine microbial communities from Coal Oil Point, Santa Barbara, California, USA - Sample 1 (SPAdes) (version 2) | ecosystem: Environmental > Aquatic > Marine > Oil seeps ...
GAGCAGATGGTTTTGGCGGCAGCCATCAGCTCTTCTGCAATTTCATGGGCTTCTTCGGGAGAGAAATCCATCGGCAGATCGATGCCTTCGCCTTCAATATAAATGCGCACCATGCCCTCGGTGGTGGGGCCGATTTGGATGTTTGCGGCGACGTCGCTCTCAGAATTAATGCCCATGTGTACTCTCCGGTTGGTCGCGGGTTTGCTACAGCGGGGCGGGCGGCACTGCAAGGGGATGATTGCTTGACTTAGGCAAGTAATTTCCACAAGATCGGCGTATCAAGGAGCCTTCATGCATCAATCCGCAGACGCCCTACGCGCCTTTAACCGCTTTTACACCCGCCAAATCGGCCTGTTGGATCGCAGCTATTTGGACAGCGGCATGAGCCTGTCGCAGGGGCGCATTCTGTATGAAATCTATGACGGCAAGCGAAACGCCCGCCAGATTGCCCAACACCTGTCACTGGATGAGGGCTATCTGAGTCGTGTTTTGGCGGGGTTCATTAAGCAGGGGTTGATGGCGCGCCATCCGTCGAAAGAAGATAGGCGGCGCAGCGACTTGACGCTGACAATGGCAGGCGCGGCGCTGATGGCGGAACTGATCGCGCGTTCGCGAAAGGGCGCGTCCGAGCGATTGGCGACACTTAACCCGTTGGAGCGCAAAAAACTGTTTGAGGCGATGGACACCATTCAGCAGTGCCTTTCGCCTGAAACCTTGGCGCCCCAAGACGTGCAACTGCGTGACATCCAGATTGGCGACTTGGGGCATCTCGCGTCCCGCCACGGCGTTCTTTATGCGCAGGAATGCGGGTTCGACCAAAGTTTTGAGCTGCTGGTGGCCGATATCTTGCTGGATTTCTGGCGTGACCGCGACCCAAAGGTTGAACGCGCTTGGGTCGCGGCCCGTGGCGAGCAGATTTTGGGCAGTATTTTCTGTGTGCGGGTTGACGCACAAACCGCAAAACTGCGCCTTTTCCATCTGGAACCCGAGGCCCGTGGCTTGGGGTTGGGCCAGCGCATGTTAGAAACTTGCGTCCAGTTTGCTCGTGATGTGGGCTATCAACGCATGGTGCTTTGGACCCACGAAAGCCACGAGGCCGCCTGCGCACTCTATCGTAAAAACGGCTTTACCATGCTCAGCGCCACACCCGTGCGCAGTTTCGGGCAGGATTTGATTGAACAAGCCTGGCAAATCAATCTTTGACAAAAATGATGCATCTGGCCCTTGCATTGATCCGAATGGGCCGCTAATTGGGCACCTGTGTGCCGGCGTAGCTCAGTTGGTTAGAGCGCTTGATTGTGGATCAAGAGGTCACCCGTTCAATTCGGGTCGCTGGTACCACCCTTATTTCCCACAAAACATGACTAATGGTTGCCTTTGGTGTAACAACCCCATAATGGGCACCCTTGCGCATCCGCCGCCCTTGCTCCGAAAGAAAAAACCGTGACTGAAGTATCTGATCTGATGACCCCGCTCTCCCGTGCTTTAACACGTAAGGGATATGAAACCCTCACGCCTGTTCAGGCGGCCATGTCTGACCCTGATTTGCTGGGCAAAGATGCGCTGGTGTCGGCACAGACCGGATCGGGCAAGACCGTGGCCTTTGGCATCGCGATGGCGCCGACCCTTATGGAGGAGGCCGAGAGCTTTGCCCGGGCTGGCGCGCCGTTGTCGTTGATCATTGCACCGACGCGCGAATTGGCGTTGCAAGTGATGCGCGAACTTCAGTGGTTGTACGCAGAAACTGGCGCGCGTTTTGGATCGTGCGTTGGGGGCATGGATGCCCGCACTGAACGGCGCACGCTGGATCGTGGTGTTCACATCGTGGTTGGCACGCCCGGTCGTTTGCGCGACCACATCACCCGTGGTGCGCTGGATCTGTCCGAGTTGCGCGTGGCCGTGCTGGATGAAGCCGACGAGATGCTTGATCTGGGTTTTCGCGATGATCTGGAGTTCATTCTAAAAGCCGCGCCTGATGAGCGCCGCACATTGCTGTTTTCTGCCACGGTGTCGCGCCCCATCGCCTTGCTGGCCAAAACCTATCAGCGTGACGCGGTTCGCATTGAAACCAAAAGCGAAACCAAACAGCACAGCGATATTGAGTACCGCGCCTTGGTGGTGAAACCCGCCGACAAGGAAAATGCCATCATCAACCTGCTGCGTTACTACGAGGCGCAAAATGCGCTCGTTTTCTGTGGCACACGGGCGGCTGTGAACCACATGACGTCGAAATTCAACAACCGCGGCATGTCGGTTGTGGCGCTGTCGGGTGAGCTGAGCCAGAATGAACGCACCCACGCGCTGCAATCCATGCGCGATGGGCGGGCCCGGGTTTGTATTGCGACGGATGTGGCCGCGCGCGGCATTGATTTGCCAGGTCTTGATTTGGTGATCCACGCCGATCTACCACAGAATAAAGAAGCCCTGCTGCACCGTTCGGGTCGCACCGGCCGCGCCGGTTCCAAAGGGGTTTCAGCGCTGATCGTGCCAATGAGCCAACGCAAGAAAGCCGAACGCCTGTTGGGTTGGGCGGGTGTGACCGCCAAGTGGGACACGCCGCCAACCGCTAAAATGGTACAGGAACGCGATAATGAGCGCCTAATCGAAGGGTTTGTCGTAAGCAACAAGCCTGACACGGAGTTCGTTGCGCGGTTCTTGGAAAAATACACGCCCGATCAGATCGCGGCTGCTTATATCGAGCAATACCGCAGTCAGCGTTCCGCCCCTGAAGATTTGCAAACGGTTTCTGTGACAGGGCCGGATGTAAAGGCCGCGCGGGATGAGTTTGCCGAAAGCACTTGGATTTCGCTGACCATCGGGCGCGAGCAAAATGCTGAACCACGCTGGTTGTTGCCGATGATGTGTCGCGCAGGTGACATTACCAAGCGCGATATTGGTGCAATCCGGATGCAGCAAAGCGAGACCTTTGTGCAGTTGAATGCGCAGATTTCCAACGGGTTTATGAAAGCACTTGGCGGCAAGGCCGAGTTGGAAGAGGGCATCAAAGTGACCGTTCTGGACACGCCGCCTGATTTGCCGCCTCAACCGCGTGGCAAACCTTCGGGTGGCAAACGGCCCTATCAGCGTCGCGAAGGTGGCGATGGTGGCAAGCCTGCTTACAAAGGTAAAAAGAAATGGGAGCCGAATGATCGCGATGGCGCCAAACCTGCCTATGCTGGCAAACCCGCGCGTGACGGCGAGAAATCGGGCTATAAAGGCAAGAAGAAGTGGGACAACGACAGCCGTGATGGCGGCAAGCCTGCCTATAAGGGCAAAAAGAAGTGGGACAATGATGACAGCGATGCCCCACGCACGCCCTATAAAGGTAAATCCAAGTGGGACAAAGAGGGCAGTAAGTCGGCCGCAAAACCTGCCGGAGACAAGCCGAAATCGGCGACCAAGTATGACTCCAAGCCACGTCATAAAGAAGCGCCCAAGTCTGATTTCGCCCCCAAATTCGGTGGCGAGGCAGATGCGATGCCTAGCCGAAAAGGTGGCAAACCAAAGCCCAAGAACCTAGGGGCCAATGATCGCGGTGCGAAAAAGCCACGTCACAAGGCCACCGGCAAGGGCAAGTTTGCCAAACCGGCGGCGAAGAAAAAGACCGTCAAGCCGATGGGTAAAAAACGGGACTAGGCTCTCAAACGCTCATCGGCCCCTGCCGGGGCACTCTTCGCTGTCGCGAGGAAAGCCGTAAGGCTTGATGAGCGGTTGGAGGCGTTAATTGATCTGGATGGTTTGGCGCAAATTCCCGCTGTTTTGATCAAATATCAGGATTTCATTACCCGTTGTCACCACAGCATACCAACCCGCGCCAATAGTGTAACTGCTGGCTGTGGTGCCATCAGGCAGGGTGATGCTGCTTGGCAAGCTGACCTGAGCAGGTTTGGCATTAATCCGCATGACAAGCAGGCCAATGATCACTACAACGCCCACAATCATCGTGCCGGTCAACACTGTAACCAGTCGGCGCAAAAACTTCAGGTTTGCAGGCTCAACCGGCTGCATCGGAGCGTCATTCATGGCTGAAACATCCTCAATATCCGTTGTCATCTCGGACAACCATCCGTTCACCCGTCTTGATAAAGGGTTATCAAAGGATGTGCCAGAGGCGGCGAACCTGAGCCGCTCGCGCTTGGCCAAGCTGATCGCGGCGGGCCAGGTGACGTTGAACGGCGTGGTTGAAGTGAACCAAAAGGCCAAGATCGCGGCGGGGGATGTGGTCGAAATAACTGTGCCGGTGGCCAGCGAAAGCCATATCGAGGCCGAGGATATTCCGTTGGACGTGGTTTTTGAAGATGATGATCTGATCGTCATCAACAAACCCGTCGGCATGGTGGTGCATCCCGCCCCCGGCACGCCATCAGGCACTCTGGTCAACGCACTTATGCACTACTGCGGTGACAGCCTATCGGGTGTTGGCGGTGTCGCACGCCCCGGCATTGTGCACCGGATCGACAAAGAAACGTCGGGGTTGTTGGTGGTCGCCAAATCAGATGTCGCGCACCACGGTCTGGCGGCGCAATTTGAAAAACACACCGTCGAGCGGCGCTATCTGGCGGTGGTTTACGGCGCGCCGGATGCTTATGATCCACGTCTGCGTGGTGTGAAGGGTGTGAATTTCGAGTCTGGCAACATCATGCGTATCACCACACAATTGGCCCGCCACAAAACCGACCGCCAAAAACAGGCCGTGTTGTTTGGCAGTGGGCGTCACGCCGTAACCCGTTCGCGCATTATCGAGCCACTTGGTGATCCCGTCGTGGCCTCATTGATTGAATGCTGGCTGGAAACAGGCCGTACCCACCAGATCAGAGTGCATATGTCCCACGCGGGGCATGGATTAATTGGTGATCCTGTCTATGGCGGGCGGCGCAAGCTGTCCGTGAAGTCAGTTGGCGAAAAAGGGCAGGCCGCCGCCAAGGCGTTTTCGCGTCAGGCGCTTCATGCCGCCACTTTGGGGTTTATTCATCCGGTGACGGGCGAAAATCTGCAGTTCGAGGCCAAAATGCCGGATGATATGGTAAATCTCATTGCGGAATTGAAACAGAAAAGCACGCTTGCGTGAGGAATTGACACATTTCTGGATACTTGCATGGCGCATATACATATAGTTTTAACCAAACCGATTTATGGCCCAGATAGGGCTCTGGGCCTTGAAAACACGAAAACTATGCCTATGTTGATGTTAAGCCTATAAACATCACTACAATTAGGGGGGCACTATTATGAGCAATTACACAGGACTACCAGCACCGTCACCGGAGCAGGGGTTGAACAATTATCTTCAGAGCATCCGCAAATTCCCAATGCTGGAACCTGAAGAAGAGTACATGCTGGCCAAAAGCTGGGTCGAGAATGAGGACACAGAGGCAGCCCACAAACTGGTCACATCCCACCTGCGATTGGCGGCTAAAATCGCCATGGGCTATCGCGGCTATGGATTGCCGCAAGCTGAAGTGATTTCGGAAGCCAATGTCGGGTTAATGCAGGCTGTGAAACGGTTTGACCCTGAAAAAGGGTTCCGGTTGTCGACCTATGCAATGTGGTGGATCCGCGCCAGCATTCAGGAATTTGTGCTGCGGTCGTGGTCTTTGGTCAAACTTGGTACCACGTCGGCGCAGAAAAAGCTGTTCTTTAACCTGCGCAAAGCCAAATCCCGCATTGGCGCGTTGGAGGAGGGTGATATGCGGCCCGAAAACGTCGCGCGCATTGCCTCGGACTTGGGCGTCACCGAGACAGAAGTGATCTCGATGAACCGTCGGATGTCGGGCGGTGATGCCTCGCTAAATGCTCAAGTCGGCTCAGACGGCGAAGGCACTATGCAGTGGCAGGACTGGTTGGAAGACGAGGATGCCGATCAGGCAGGTGATTATGCTGACAAGGACGAGTTGGACGTACGGCGCGAGTTGTTGGTTGAGGCAATGGATGTTTTGAATGATCGTGAAAAGTCGATTTTGGAGCAACGTCGTCTAAAGGATAAGCCTGTGACGCTGGAAGAACTGTCCGGCCAGTATGATGTATCGCGTGAGCGCATTCGTCAGATTGAGGTACGGGCGTTTGAGAAAATCCAGACGCGGATGCGGGATTTGGCCAAGGACAAGGGTATGATGATACCAGCTTAAGGTCCATTTGATCAGGGATTGCGCCGCCTTCGGCGTCGCCCCGGGCGCTGACCCCTGACGGGGCCAGCGCCCTTTTTGTTTCAATTGAAAATCACGCTTGCTCGCCACAGGTAATTACAGTGTTTGACAGAATAAATTTCAACAGGGCGATTTAGCATCCTGCTGGCAAAGCGAGCGAAAGAAATTGTGGACTGGGGCCAGCCCAGAGCGTGCCGCCACCGGTATGAAGAACTTCCTGAATGCCCTGACGAAAGGCGAGGCGCTGACAAAACGGCAAAGCGATGTATTCGCTGAGTTGGGCATAGATGGCACGGAAATGGCAAAGCGCATGCAAGAGGATGCCGCAGGCGGAATTATTGCTGTTCTGGATGCGCTGGGTCAGCTGGAAGCCTATCCGGCAACTTCCGGCTCTATCCGGGATCTTCCGCTTTACTGTAAAACTCTCTGTCAACGCACAGCTACAATAAGGGCAGGTTGAGGCTATTGACCCGAATCGCAGCCTTGGTCTATTAATTGAACAACTGTTCAATAACCGACGGGAGTCCCCATGTTTAATGCTGTGATGAATTTCGATCTGGGTGAGGATGTGAACGCCATCCGCGATATGGTGCATCGGTTTGCACAAGACCGTATCAAACCGATGGCCGCTGATGTGGACTTGAATAATGAATTCCCCAACGAGCTGTGGCGCGAATTTGGTGATTTGGGCCTGTTGGGTGTGACCACGCCCGAGGCCTATGGCGGCGCTGATATGTCCTATTTGGCGCATGTTGTGGCGGTTGAAGAAATCGCGCGGGCCTCGGCCAGCATCAGCTTGTCCTACGGCGCGCATTCCAATCTGTGCGTCAATCAGATCAAACGAAACGGCACCGAAGAACAAAAACTGAAATTTCTGCCCAAGCTTATTTCCGGCGAACATGTCGGGGCCTTGGCGATGTCAGAGGCGGGGGCCGGATCGGATGTGGTTTCGATGAAGCTGCGGGCCGAAAAGAAGAACGGCTATTACACGTTGAGCGGCACCAAATTCTGGATCACCAACGGACCTGACGCCAACACCATCGTGGTTTATGCCAAAACTGACCCCGAGGCCGGACCACGTGGCATCACCGCCTTTATCGTGGAAACGGATGCCAAAGGCTTTTCCACCAGCCCACATTTTGACAAAATGGGCATGCGCGGCTCCAACACCGCCGAGCTGATCTTCGATAACGTCGAAGTGCCGTTTGAAAACGTGCTGGGTGAAGAGGGGCGCGGCGTTGCCGTTTTGATGTCTGGTCTGGATTATGAGCGCGTGGTTTTATCGGGCATTGGCACCGGCATTATGGCGGCTTGTATGGACGAGGTGATGCCTTATATTGCTGAGCGCAAACAGTTCGGCAAACCGATCGGTGAATTCCAACTGATGCAGGCCAAAATCGCAGACATGTACACGGCGATGAATTCGGCCCGCGCTTACACCTACGAAGTCGCCAAGGCCTGTGATCGTGGCGAAGTCACCCGCCAAGATGCGGCGGCCTGCGTGCTTTATGCGTCTGAACAGGCAATGGTACAGGCCCACCAAGCGGTGCAAGCGATGGGCGGCACGGGCTATATGAACGAAAGCACGGTCAGCCGTTTGATGCGCGATGCCAAGCTGATGGAAATCGGCGCCGGCACCAGCGAGATCCGCCGGATGTTGATCGGACGCGAATTGATGGGGGCGATGAAATGAGGCTAAGTTCCTCGGCCCTGCCATCATCAGACGCGTTCCAAACCAACCGCAAGAACCATCTAGAGGCATTGGACGTTGTATCAAAAGCGGCAGCTGCGGCGGCCGAAGGCGGCGGTGAGCGGTCCCGCGAACGGCATCAGTCACGCGGCAAAATGTTGCCCCGCGAACGGGTGGCGAACCTGCTGGATGCGGGTAGCCCGTTTTTGGAGGTTGGCGCGACGGCCGCGCATGGATTGTACGACGGCGCGGCCCCTTGTGCGGGGGTGATCGCAGGCGTTGGTCAGGTGCATGGTCAGGACGTGATGGTGGTCTGTAATGATGCCACCGTTAAGGGCGGCACCTATTATCCGATGACGGTGAAAAAGCACCTGCGCGCACAGGAAATCGCCGAGGAATGCAACCTGCCTTGCGTCTATCTGGTCGATAGCGGCGGGGCGAACTTGCCCAATCAGGACGAAGTTTTTCCAGATCGCGACCATTTCGGGCGCATTTTCTATAATCAAGCGCGCATGAGCGCCAAGGGCATTCCGCAGATCGCGGTTGTCATGGGCAGCTGTACGGCAGGCGGGGCCTATGTGCCCGCCATGTCGGATGTGTCGATCATTGTCAAAGAACAGGGCACGATCTTTTTGGCGGGGCCGCCATTGGTCAAAGCCGCCACAGGCGAAGTGGTTTCGGCTGAGGATTTGGGTGGTGGCGACGTACACACGCGCCTGTCTGGCGTGGCCGACTATCTGGCCGAGGACGACGCCCATGCGCTGGCTTTGGCACGTCAAGCGGTGGCGGGGCTGAACCGCAGCAAGCCTGCCACGGTAAAATGGCAAGAGCCTGAAGAGCCTGCCTATGATCCCGAAGAATTGCTGGGCGCTATTCCTACGGGTCTGCGCACGCCTTACGACATTCGCGAAGTGATTGCGCGGGTGGTCGATGGCAGCCGGTTTGATGAATTCAAAGCACGGTTTGGCGAAACGCTGGTGACAGGGTTTGCCCATCTTAAGGGGTGTCCGGTTGGTATCATCGCCAACAATGGTGTGCTGTTCTCCGAGGCCGCCCAAAAAGGCGCGCATTTCGTTGAGCTGTGTTCACAGCGCAAAATCCCGTTGATTTTCCTACAGAACATCACGGGCTTCATGGTCGGGCGCAAATACGAAAACGAGGGTATTGCACGGCATGGGGCCAAGTTGGTCACAGCGGTGGCGACCACCAATGTGCCAAAGGTGACGGTCATTGTTGGCGGCAGCTTTGGGGCTGGCAACTACGGCATGGCGGGGCGGGCGTATCAGCCGCGTTTCATGTGGTCATGGCCCAATTCACGGATATCAGTGATGGGCGGCGAACAGGCGGCGGGGGTTTTGGCCACCGTTAAGCGCGACGCGATTGAGCGCGGCGGGGATGAGTGGTCTGCCGAGGATGAGGCAACCTTCAAGAAGCCGACGATTGATATGTTCGAAGAACAATCGCATCCGCTCTATGCCTCGGCACGGATGTGGGACGACGGTGTGATCGACCCGCGAAAAACCCGTGATGTTCTATTTTTGAGCCTGACGGCGGCCCTGAATGCACCGATTGAGGATACCAAATTTGGTTTATTCCGGATGTAGGTTCGAAAAGAGTATTTACGCCTCCGGCGGGGATATTTGGGAAAAGAAGAAAGGCCGATGATGCAAACCCGATTGACCAAGCGTTATGGGCTTACGCTTCCGATACTGTCGGCACCAATGGCTTTGGTCTCGGGCGGGGCGCTGGCTGCGTCGGTGAGCAATGCGGGTGGGTTGGGCTTGATTGGCGGTGCCTATGGCGATGCCGATTGGACTATGCAGGCGTTTGAAGACGCAGGTGCTGCGCGGGTTGGATGCGGGTTTATCACCTGGAAATTGGCGCAAAACCCGGAATTGTTGGAACCTGTGCTGGCCGAAAAACCGGCTGCGCTGCTTTTGTCCTTTGGCGATCCGGCATCGTTTGCAGCACAGATTGCCGCGGCGAATGTGCCAATGATCTGTCAGGTGCAAACCCTGCGCGATGCCAAGCATGCCGCAGACCTTGGGGCGGATATGATTGTGGCCCAAGGGGCCGAGGCCGGTGGCCATGGCGAGGCGCGCGCGACAATGACATTGGTGCCTGAAGTCGCCGACTGGTTGGCGGCAAATGCGCCAGAGGTTCTGTTGCTGGCGGCGGGGGGCATTGCTGATGGGCGTGGCTTGGCCGCGAGTTTGATGTTGGGCGCGGACGGGGTTCTGGTTGGCTCGAAACTATGGGCCAGTGATGAAAGTCTGGCACATCCCAACATGATTGAAGCCGGTGTTCTGGCCACAGGGGATGAAACTATCCGCTCGAATGTGATGGACGTGGCGCGCGGATTGAATTGGCCGGAGCGCTATACGGCACGGGTGTTGCAAAATGCTTTTACCGATCAATGGCACGGCAATTTAGAAGCCTTGTTGGCACGTTCAGAGGCGGAGGCGGCGCGCTGGTCGACCGCTTGGGACGCGGGCGACACGACAATTGCAAATACATTCGTAGGCGAGGCGGCAGGGTTGATCCATAGCCGTGGCCCTGCGGGGGAAATGATAATAGAGATGGTGGACGAGGCTGAAGCGGTAATGCGCGGGTCTGTGGCCAATTTGGAGGCATAGATGTTTACGAAAATTCTGATTGCGAACCGAGGCGAGATTGCTTGTCGGGTAATGGAAACAGCGCATGACATGGGGGTGGCCACGGTTGCGGTCTATTCCGATGCCGATGCGGCATCCAAACATGTGGCGCTGGCCGGTCAGGCGGTTCATATCGGTGGCTCGGCCCCTGCGGACAGCTATTTGCGCGGCGATGTGATCATTGCGGCGGCCCTAAAGACGGGCGCGCAGGCGATCCACCCAGGTTATGGGTTCCTATCCGAGAACCCCGATTTTGTTGAGGCTTGTACGGCCGCGGGGCTGGTGTTTATCGGCCCATCCGCCAAGGCGATCCGCGCAATGGGGCTAAAGGATGCCGCCAAGGTGTTGATGCAAGAAGCGGGAGTGCCGGTGGTGCCCGGTTATCTGGGCGAGGACCAAGACCCGTCGCATTTGGCGACGGAGGCTGACAAAATTGGCTATCCGGTGTTGATCAAGGCCGTTGCAGGCGGTGGCGGCAAAGGCATGCGGCTGGTTGAGGCCGCAGGCGAATTTGCCGATGCGCTAACGGCGGCCAAGGCCGAGGCCTTGAACGGATTTGGCAATGATCATGTGTTGATCGAGAAATACATCCAGCAGCCACGCCATATCGAGGTGCAGGTGTTTGGGGACGGCACCCATGCTGTGCATTTGTTTGAGCGTGATTGCTCGTTGCAGCGTCGGCACCAAAAGGTGATCGAGGAAGCGCCAGCTCCTGACATGACCAATGAGGTCCGCGCGGCGATGGGGGCTGCGGCGGTGACCGCAGCCGAGGCGATTGGCTACAGTGGCGCTGGCACCATCGAGTTTATTGTTGATGGGGCCAACGGGCTGCGGGTTGACGGGTTCTGGTTCATGGAGATGAACACGCGTTTGCAAGTCGAGCATCCGGTGACCGAGGCCATCACGGGCGTTGATCTGGTGGAATGGCAATTGCGGGTCGCGGCGGGTGAGCCATTGCCAAAGGCGCAAGGCGATTTGCAGATCAATGGGCATTCGTTTGAGGCGCGGCTTTATGCCGAGGATGTTCCAGCCGGGTTTCTACCCGCCACGGGGACGCTGACCCATTTGGCGTTTCCAGAGGCGGCGCGGGCGGATTCTGGCGTACGGGCGGGGGATGTGACCTCGCCGTTTTATGATCCGATGATCGCAAAGCTGACGGTGCATGGTGCCAATCGCGCCGAGGCCTTGGGCAAGTTGGCACGGGTATTGGAGACAACCGAAGTGGGCGGCTCGGTCACGAACCTGGCGTTCTTGCACGCCTTGGCATTGCATGAGGGCTTTGGCCGTGGCGAAGTTGATACCGGCCTGATTGCACGCGATTTGGCGGCATTGGTTGTGGAACCCGTGGCCGATGATGCCGTGGTGGCGCTGGCTGCGATCGGGGCGTTAGGGTTGGACAAGGCTGCGAATGGGTTCGCCTTGTGGGCACCGCTACAGCGCACAGTTGTGTTGCGCAGTGGGGAAGAGGAAATTGCGACCAAGGTCGCCACGTTGGGTGAGGGCCGCTTTGAAGTGGCATTCGCGGATGCAGTGCATACCGTTGCGCAAGGTGCGCATTGGGTGGTGGACGGGCAAAGCGTCACGGCCAAGGTTGTCCTATTGGGCGAGACCGTCAGTGTGTTTGCCGGACATGGGTTTCACTTTGACATTGTTGACCCACTTGAGGCGGATGCCAACCACGCGGGCGATGGCAATTTAATCGAGGCCCCGATGCCCGGCTTGGTCAAAGCTGTGTTTGCCACGGCGGGGCAGGTGGTGGCCGCAGGAGACCGGCTGGCCATTCTTGAGGCGATGAAAATGGAACACGCGCTGCTGGCGATCCGCGACGGCGTTGTGGCCGAAGTTTTCGTGGCCGAGGGGGATCAGGTCGAAGCGGGAGCGGCGCTGATTGGCCTTGAAGAGGCCGAGGAATAAGGCAAAGATTGCGGTCGTGAATGAAACAAAAGGCTAACGGATGATCAAATTACATCATGTGACGCAGACGCGCAGTTTTCGCACGCTTTGGCTGATGCAGGAAATGGGGCTGGAGTTCGAGGTTCAGGGCTGGGACATTTTTGACAGTTCCATGCGGGGGCCGGAATTTCGGGCTTTGTCACCCGCCGCACGGGTTCCGGCGCTCGAGATTGACGGACGTGTGTTGTTTGAATCCGGTGCGATCACCGAATATCTGGTCGAAACGCGGCCTGAATGCGGGCTTGGGCGCGCCACGGATGATCCCGAGCGGGCCGATTGGTTGCAGTGGTTGCATTACGCCGAAACCATTGGCCAGCATGTGGCCAACCTGACCCAGCATCATATTGCCCTGCGTGATCCGGCCATGCGCTCGCCGACCGTGATGCGCCTGGAGGCCAAGCGGCTGGAAAAGGTTTTGCAGGTGGTGGACCGTGTGGTGGCCCGGCAGGATTACCTGCTCGCCGGCGGATTTTCGGCCGTGGATGTGAGCATCGGCTACGGGGTGATGATCGCGCGGCATTTTGTGCCGGCTGATTTGATGCCCGATCTGGACCGCTATTATCAGCGATTGGTCGCACGTCCCGCTTTTGCGCTGGCCAAGGCGCGTGATGGTGATACTCTGATCTACAGAGACGCGTTTTATTCCCCACCCGAGGAGGGCCAGCCATGAGCGGAAACTTTGTAGAAATATTTGAAGTCGGGCCAAGGGACGGATTGCAAAACGAGGCACGCGCCATTCCGGCCGCCGAAAAAATCGCGCTGGTGGACAAACTGTCCGAGGCCGGGTTTCGTCACATCGAGGTGACCAGCTTTGTGTCGCCCAAGGCCGTGCCGCAGATGGCGGATGCCGCCGAGGTCATGGCAGGAATTATGAAGGTGGATGGCGTGGCCTACTCCGCGTTGACCCCAAACACCAAGGGCTATGAGGCGGCGATCGCTGCGAGTGTGGACGAGGTTGCGATCTTCGCGTCGGCTTCGGAAGGGTTTAGTCAAAAGAACATCAATTGTTCAATCAGTGAGAGTTTCGAGCGCTTTGCGCCGATCATCAAAGCGGCGCGTCATGCGGATATCCCTGTGCGTGGCTATGTGTCCTGCGTCACTGACTGCCCTTATGATGGCGCGGTTGCGCCTGAAGCGGTGGCCAAGGTTGCCGCTGATCTGTTTGCGGCAGGCTGTTACGAGATTTCTCTGGGCGATACCTTGGGGCAGGGCACACCCGATACCGTGGCGCGGATGTTGTTGGCGGTTCTGAAAGAGGTGCCAGCCCATCGGTTGGCCGGGCATTTCCACAACACCAATGGCCATGCGATGGCAAATATCGACGCGTCATTGGCGCTGGGCCTGCGGGTGTTTGACGCATCAATCGGTGGTTTGGGGGGCTGCCCCTTTGCGCCGGGCGCCGAGGGCAATGTGGCGACGGAAGATGTGCAAGAGCACGTCACTGCGCTGGGCTATGAGACCGGTTTGAAAAGTGAAACATTGGCTGAAGCCGCCGCTATGGCGCAAAAAATGCGAGGCTAACAATGGTTGATGTCAGTATTGATACGCGCGGGGTGGCAACGCTTGCCCTGAGCAATCCGGAAAAGCACAACATTTTGACACCAGAGGCGATGGCAGGGCTGACGTAGGCTGCCGCGACTTTGGGGGCCGACCCTGCGGTGCGTGTGGTGATTTTGGCATCAACAGGCAAATGCTTTTGCGCTGGTGGTGATTTGGCCTGAATGCAAATGGCGACGGCCTGGGACGGGCCGACACGCAATGCCGAGGCGCGTAAGCCGGTGACCAGGTTGCGGGCCTGAACACCATGCCAAAGCCGCTGATTGGCCCCACAAGGGGCGCGCGGGACAGGGGCGCGGCCCCTCTTGCTTGCAGCAATTCACCCCGAGGATATTTAGCAAAAGAGACGTTAAATATTCGAACAAGTCGGGGGCAATGGGTTGGTTTGGCGCAACCTTGATCTAGATCAAGGTCTGATTGCGCACAAACGGCGATTTGAGTGCAAATAAGCTGCAAAGTTGTCATAGGTTCTGTTGACCCGCCCATTAGGCAGAGGTAGACCTGCACCCAGCAACATGCGCAGATTGTCGCACTCGTCTTGTCGCACTGAGGAGCCACACGTGGAAGACCTTTTAAGAGAATACCTCCCTATCCTTGTGTTTTTAGGCATGGCAACGGCATTGGGGGTCGTTCTGATCCTTGCTGCTGTCATCCTGGGGCCAACGAATCCCGATCCCGAAAAATTAAGCGCTTATGAATGTGGCTTTGCCGCCTTTGATGATGCGCGGATGAAATTTGACGTGCGGTTCTATTTGGTCGCCATCCTGTTCATCATTTTTGATCTGGAGATCGCATTTTTATTCCCCTGGGCTGTGGCCTTCAAGGATCTAACGTCCGTTGGGTTCTGGTCGATGATGGTGTTCTTGGGCGTTTTGACCATTGGCTTTGCTTATGAGTGGAAAAAAGGAGCCTTGGAATGGGAGTGATGACAGGATCAAACACCGCCGGAGCCGACAAAGAGGTTTCGACCCGCGCAATGAATGACGCGCTGGCTGACAAGGGGTTTTTGTTGACCACCACGGACGACATCATCAACTGGGCCCGCACGGGGTCCTTGCACTGGATGACCTTTGGTTTGGCTTGTTGCGCGGTTGAGATGATGCACACGGCTATGCCGCGCTATGACATTGAGCGCTACGGCTTTGCGCCGCGCGCCAGCCCACGTCAGTCGGACGTGATGATTGTAGCGGGCACGTTGACCAACAAAATGGCACCGGCCCTGCGCAAGGTTTATGACCAAATGCCAGAGCCACGCTATGTGATCAGCATGGGCAGCTGCGCCAATGGTGGCGGCTATTACCATTATAGCTATTCGGTGGTGCGCGGCTGTGACCGTGTTGTGCCGGTTGATATTTATGTGCCGGGCTGTCCACCCACAGCCGAGGCGCTGGTTTATGGGGTGTTGCAACTGCAACGCCGCATCCGGCGCACCGGTACGATCGTAAGGTAGGGGGCTGCTATGTCTGACGCATTGAATGAACTTGGCGCACATATCGAGCTGAAACGCCCCGATGATGTGTTGTCTTATGGGGTGATCAACGATGAGTTGACACTGATTGTGTCCCCAGCGGCGTTGGTCGGTTTGATCGAATTCCTAAAGGCCGACTCGACCTGCAAATTCTCATCGCTGATTGATATCACCGCCGTGGATTACCCAACCCGCGCCAAACGCTTTGATGTGGTTTACCACTTCCTGTCGATGTATCAGAACCACCGCATCCGCCTGAAATGTGCGATCCGCGAGAACGACACTTTGCCGTCCATCACCGACGTGCATCCGTCGGCGGGCTGGTTCGAGCGCGAAGTTTTTGACATGTTTGGTATCCTGTTCACGGGCCACCCCGATCTGCGGCGCATTCTGACCGATTACGGGTTTCGCGGCTATCCATTGCGCAAGGATTTCCCGACCTCGGGTTACACCGAAGTGCGCTATGACGATGCCGAAAAGCGGGTGGTTTATGAGCCTGTGTCACTGGTTCAGGAATATCGCCAGTTTGATTTCATGTCCCCCTGGGAAGGTGCCGAATACATCCTGCCAGGCGACGAGAAATCCGACGAGGCCAAAGGATAAGATGGGAGAGGCGGTTCTGATGTATGGCGTAGGGGCAGTAAAGGCTGGCACGAGCTGGCTATACTCCTATTTGGAAGGCCACCCGGAGTGTGCCATGCCGCCATTCAAAGAGCTGCGCTATTTCTATGTTTTGGAGAGCGGCTATTACGACGGTCAGATCAAAATGACCCGCAATCTGGTGCAAGAGCTGAAGCAAAGCCTCGAAACTGGGAAAGCCAAAGATGTGCAGGCCACTAAGCTGCGGCTGAATAAAACCCGCCATTGGCTGAAGGTGCTGCAACTGCGCGCCGAGGCACCCGAGGCTTATGCCGAATACATGATGGACGTGGCAGGCGATGCCAAACTCACAGCCGATATCACGCCGGAATATTCGATGATGCCGGTCAGCCGTCTGAAGCAAATGGCGAACTTGGTCGCGCAGACGCGCTTTGTTTATATTCTGCGCGATCCGGTGGATCGGTTGTGGTCCAACATCCGTATGAACGCAAAGCGTAAATCAGACAGCCCTGAATTGATCCGCGGCCATGCTTTGGTCGAAGTGGACGAAGTTCTGAACGGCAAACCGAATGAGGCTTTTGATCGGTCGGATTACGCCCAAGGGCTGGATGCGCTGGAACAGGCCGTGCCAGCGGCGCGGCGCAAAGTGCTGTTCTATGAGACGCTGTTTTCGGATGACACCATCCGCGATCTATGTGGCTTTTTGGGGCTGCGCAATCACCCGGCTCCGTTAAAAAAACGCATTCACGAGGGGGTGTCGATCCGTCTGGATACGGCCCGTCGTAATGGGCTGCAAAAATTACTGGCACCACAATATCACGCCGTTGAAAAACGGTTTCAATCCCTTCCTGCCGCTTGGCAGGACAATATGGCGAGGGTCTGATTATGGATGGCTCAAAATTTGACGACGGATCAATTGATGCACGCCAAGGCGAGCAGAACATCCGCAATTTCAACATTAACTTTGGCCCGCAACACCCTGCGGCCCACGGCGTTTTGCGCATGGTGTTGGAGTTGGACGGCGAAATTGTAGAACGCGCGGACCCGCACATCGGCCTGCTGCATCGCGGCACCGAGAAACTGATGGAAAGCCGCACCTATCTACAAAATCTACCCTATTTCGACCGGTTGGACTATGTCGCCCCGATGAATCAGGAGCACGCATGGTGCTTGGCGATCGAAAAACTGACCGGCACCGTTGTGCCACGTCGCGCCCAGTTGATCCGTGTGCTGTATTCGGAAATTGGCCGCATCTTGAATCACCTGTTGAACGTCACCACCCAAGCGATGGATGTTGGCGCGCTGACCCCGCCGCTGTGGGGTTTTGAGCAACGCGAATTTCTGATGGAATTCTACGAGCGAGCCTGTGGCGCGCGGATGCACGCGGCTTATTTTCGCCCGGGCGGGGTGCATCAAGATCTGCCACCCCAATTGATCGAGGACATTGCCACATGGTGTGTCACTGAATTCCCGCAGTTCATGGAGGACATGGACGGTCTGCTGACAGAAAACCGTGTGTTCAAACAGCGCAATGTCGATATCGGCATCGTCACCGAGCAAGACATCTTGGACTGGGGTTTTTCCGGTGTGATGGTGCGTGGCTCTGGCCTGGCTTGGGATTTGCGCCGCGCGCAGCCCTATGAGTGCTATGACGAATTTGAATTTGACATTCCGGTTGGCAAAAACGGTGATTGCTATGATCGTTATCTGTGCCGGATGCAGGAAATGCGCGAAAGCGTCAAAATCATCCTGCAGGCTTGTGAAAAATTGCGCAACGAGCCCGGTGACGTGCTGGCGCGTGGCAAGCTGACCCCGCCAAAACGCGGCGAAATGAAAACCAGCATGGAAGCCCTGATCCACCACTTTAAGCTCTACACCGAAGGGTTCCACGTCCCAGAAGGCGAGATCTACGCGGCGGTTGAGGCCCCCAAGGGCGAATTCGGCGTCTATCTGGTGTCGGATGGCACAAACAAGCCCTACCGCAGCAAAATCCGCGCGCCGGGCTATCTGCATTTGCAGGCGATGGACTATGTGGCCACGGGCCACCAGTTGGCCGACGTTGCGGCCTTGATGGGCACAATGGATTTGGTGTTCGGGGAGATTGACAGATGATAAAAACCATCACTTTGACGACGGCTTTGCTTGCAAGCCTGGCAGTGGTTCCGGCCATAGCGCAGAACGTGCAAAGCCCCAATTCTGATCTTTATGGGTTGATTGATCTGTCCGACGGCTATTTCAGCATCCGTGAAAATGTGGTGATGATTGAGGGCGAAAGCGAAATCAAGGCCTGTCACTTTGGTCTGTCGGCAGCGTTTTTCGATGCTTATGGGGCAGGGGACGCGGCAGGTGTCGAAGCGACCCAGCCCACCGTGGTCTGTGTGCCACTTGAGGCGATGACGGTTGTGTCAACTGCGTCTTCCATTGACAGCAGCCGCGCGCTCTATGATTTCATCGACACCTCGGAAAGCTATGTCCAAGTGAAACAGGGCATCGTGATGATCGAGGGCGAAACAGATATTCAGTTCTGCCATTTCGATGTGTCGGACAAATATTTTGCGGCCGTAGCCGCCGAGGACGACGCGGCAATGGCGATCAACCAGCCCAGCGTCACCTGCGCGCCCTTCAAGGACGTGAGCAAATGATTCAAGCCACCAACATATCCTTTGGCGTCAGGGGGGCTGCCTGTTGTGCCACCCTTCTTGTGGCGGGATGTGCAGATGTCCAACGCGGGTTTAGCGACCGCGACATGGATAGATTTGTGGCGGCGATGATTTCGGTTGATTGCAAAGTGGATTTTAAAAACCACGAAGTTGTTGAAGAGGCCACAGGTTTTTCGACTGATAAGCTGATGGCGATCACCGACCATTTGAAAGAAAAAAGGTTGGTTGTCGAAACTGAAAACACCAACGGAATAACGCTGATTAATAAGGGATGCCCGTAATGCTGCGACGTTTGCACCATACGCAACCAGACGATTTTGCCTTTACCCCAGCCAATCAGGCGTGGGCCGAGGCACAGATCACCAAATACCCCGGCGGCCGTCAGGCCAGCGCAATCATTGCGCTGCTATGGCGCGCGCAGGAACAGACTGGATGGCTGACACGCCCCGCCATGGAATATGTCGCCGATATGCTCGATCTGGCGCATATCCGTGCCTATGAGGTGGCGTCATTTTACTTTATGTTCCAGTTAAAACCCGTTGGGTCGGTTGCCAATATTCAAGTATGCGGCACCACGTCCTGCATGATCTGCGGGGCCGAGGATTTGATCGGGATATGCCGTGAAAAGATTGCCCCGAACCCACATGAATTGTCCGCCGATGGCCGGTTCAGCTGGGAAGAGGTTGAATGTCTGGGCGCCTGTACGAACGCCCCGATGGCGCAGATCGGTAAAGACTTTTACGAGGATCTGACCGGCGCACGGTTTAGCGAAATTCTGGACGAGTTGGCGGCGGGCGAAGTGCCAGTGCCGGGCCCGCAAAACGGTCGCTACGCTGCCGAGCCTTTGGGCGGTCTTACCTCGCTTACGGATTACGACAGTGGCAAGACACAGTATAATGCTTCGGTTCAGGCAGCGGTCGATCTGGGGGACACGATCAAAAAGATCGACGGCACAGAAGTTCCATTGCTGACCCCGTGGCTTGGCAAGAGTGCCAAACGCCCTGCGGCCAAGAAAGCGGCGGCGAAACCTGTGGCGAAACCTGCGGCGAAATCTGCGGCCAAGCCTAAGGCAAAGGCTGTGACTAAGCCGGCAGCCAAATCCAAAGCCACCGCAAAGCCCGCCGCCAAGGCCAAACCAGCCCGCAAACCTGTTGCCAAAGACGGCAAGCCCGAAATGCTGAAAAAGGCACGTGCGGCTGGGGCGGATGATCTGAAACAGATCAAAGGTGTTGGCCCCAAAATGGAGGCTCTGTTGAACAAAATGGGGTTCTACCATTTCGACCAAGTCTCAAACTGGCGCGCCAAAGAAGTGCAATGGGTTGACGACAACCTAGAAGGCTTTAAGGGCCGCGTAAGCCGTGATGAATGGGTCAAACAGGCCAAAGTTTTGGCCCGTGGTGGCACGACTGAATTTTCCAAGAAAGTGAAGAAGGGCGGCGTTTATTAATGGCGCTTTTTCAAAGGGTTTCACAGTAATGAGTGAGAGAACAAAATGCAGCAACAAGAGCAGGGGCCTCATCAAGGCACCCATGCCCAGCGGTTTTGTGTGTAACGTCAACAGGGTAAATGTAGAGGATAAACAAGATGAGTAATGAAAACGAAAGTGGATTGTTTAGCTGTCCCGTAATGTGTTGGATCATTGGCGCCTTGTTGGGGCTGGCAACATATCTGATTTTGGCTGGTCGTTTTGCAATGAGCACGCCCGTTTCGTTGATTGTTGCATTGGTGGTTTTTGCCATCGCAGGGTTTTTGCTTGGTCGTGCTTTTTGCCGTGCGTCGGGCTCCACCCATGCGCATCCTGCACGTCATGACCACGATATTTCTGCCACCCGTCAATCTGTGGTCGCTGCCGACAGCAGCGGCGCGATGGTGTCCGGTGTGCCTGAAGTTGTCGAGAAAACAACCAGCAACGGAGGTGCTGCAGCGGCAGCAGCTGGAGCGGCAACCGCGTCTAAAGCAAGCAGCGCCGCAGCGGTAACGAAACCTGCCGCCAAAGCCAAATCAACCGGCGCAGCCAAGGGCAAGACAAAATCTGCCTCGGCCGCTGGGACCACTGCCAAAAAAGCAGCCGCAAAGCCAGCGGCGAAAGCCAAAGCAGCGGCCAAGCCTGCCGCAAAATCGGTAACCAAACCCGCCGCAAAAACCAAAGCGGCCGCTAAGCCAGCCGCAGCGACCAAAGCCGCGAGCAAACCGGCCGCCAAAAAGCCTGCCGCTAAGCCCGCCGCCAAAGCGGCTGCCAAAAAGCCTGCCGCGAAAACGGCAACCAAACCGGCCCGCAAACCCGTTGCCAAAGATGGCAAGCCCGAGATGCTGAAAAAGGCACGTGCGGGTGGCGCAGATGATTTGAAACAAATCAAAGGTGTTGGACCGAAACTTGAAGGCAAGCTGAATGAAATGGGGCTTTACCATTTTGATCAAGTTGCCGGTTGGCGTGCCAAAGAAGTGGAATGGGCTGATAACAATCTGGTTGGTTTCAAAGGCCGTGTGAGCCGCGATGAGTGGGTTAAACAAGCCAAGGTATTAGCCAAAGGCGGCCAAACCGAATTTTCGAAAAAGGTCGCTAAAGGCGGCGTTTACGAGAAAAACAAAAAGTAAGTGAGACAATAAGACATGACATTGAGCCCCGACCAAGAAGAAGCACTGACGCGTAAATCGCGGCTTGTGGCTGTGGTGATCGCAGTTGCTATGGTGCTTTGGATGGGGGCTCAGTGGTTGGGCGGGCAAATTGGTTTGCAAACCAAATATGTCTTTCTATTTGATCTGGCCACGCTGGCTGCCTTTGTTTGGGCGATGATCAACACCTATCAAATTTGGCGCACGCGCCGCGACAGCAGAGGATAAGGCCCATGCTTAAGGATCAAGACCGGATCTTTACCAATCTATACGGGATGCATGATCGCTCCCTTAAGGGGGCGATGGCCCGTGGCCATTGGGATGGCACCGCTGCGATCCTGAAAAAGGGCCGCGACTGGGTCGTGGAAGAGGCCAAGGCCTCGGGCCTGCGTGGCCGTGGCGGCGCAGGTTTTCCGACCGGATTGAAATGGTCGTTCATGCCCAAAGAATCTGATGGGCGTCCCGCCTATTTGGTGATCAACGCCGATGAATCCGAGCCCGGTACATGTAAGGACCGCGAGATCATGCGCCATGATCCGCACACCTTGATCGAGGGGGCGTTGATTGCGTCTTTTGCGATGAATGCGCATGCTGCCTACATTTATATCCGCGGTGAATTTATCCGCGAGCGTGAAGCGCTACAGGCCGCGATTGACGAATGTTATGACGCTGGATTGCTGGGCAAAAACGCTGCCAAATCCGGGTATGATTTTGATCTGTATCTGACGCACGGCGCTGGCGCCTACATTTGCGGCGAAGAAACCGCGATGCTCGAAAGCCTAGAGGGCAAAAAAGGCATGCCACGGATGAAACCACCGTTTCCGGCGGGTGCGGGGCTTTATGGCTGCCCGACCACAGTGAACAATGTTGAATCGATTGCGGTGATCCCGACAATCATGCGGCGCGGTGGCAGTTGGTTTTCCAGCATGGGACGGCCCAATAATGCGGGCACCAAACTGTTCGGGATTTCCGGCCACGTGATCAACCCCTGTGTGGTGGAAGAAGAAATGTCGATCCCGCTGCGCGAATTGCTTGAAAAGCATTGCGGCGGTGTGCGCGGCGGCTGGGACAACCTGAAAGCGGTTATTCCCGGTGGCTCCTCGGTGCCGTTGTTGCCACGCGATGTGGCCGACGAATGTATCATGGATTTCGACTGGCTGCGCGAGCAACGCTCGGGGTTGGGCACGGCGGCTGTGATCGTGATGGACGAAAGCACCGATGTGATCAAAGCGATCTGGCGTCTGGCCAAGTTTTATAAACACGAGAGCTGCGGGCAATGCACCCCGTGCCGCGAGGGCACCGGCTGGATGATGCGGGTGATGGAACGTCTGGTCACAGGCGAGGCCGAGGTCGAGGAAATCGACATGCTGCTGGATGTGACCAAACAGGTCGAGGGCCACACGATTTGTGCGCTTGGCGATGCGGCGGCTTGGCCCATTCAGGGGCTGGTGCGTCACTTCCGCGGCGAAATTGAAGACCGGATCAAGTATAAGAAAACAGGGCGGGTTTCCGCTGTGGCAGCCGAGTAATGATGCGCTGTTATTGCATATCAAAGGGGTCACACCCCATCTCCTTTTTAGCAAAAGGAGACTGCTTATGACGATGACACGTAAGACGTTTGTTGCGGCTATGGCTGTGACAATAGTGACAACGGCCAACGCTTCGGCGCTAACCCCGTTGCCAAAAGAAACGCATATTAACCAATCGCTGATGTCGGGCGTGGCGGCGGATACCATCCGCAAGGTCTGCCCCAGCATTTCGGCGCGAATGTTGGTGGCGTATAAAAAATTGAATGGATTGAAATCTTACGCCGTGAACAAAGGCTACAATGAGGCCGAAGTGCGTGCGTTTTTGAAAAATCCAACCGAGAAAGCCCGCGTCAAGGCGATGGCTGCGGATTACCTGAAATCGCAAGGCGCGGTGGTGGGCGATGCCGAGAGCTATTGCACTGTGGGCCGTGAAGAAATCGCCAAGAATAGCCTTATTGGCCAAATGTTGAGGGCAAGATAGCAAATGACAGACCTGCGCAAGATCATCATCGACGACACCGAGGTCGAAGTTGAAGGGGCAATGACCCTCATTCAGGCATGTGAAGAAGCAGGCGTGGAAATCCCGCGTTTTTGTTACCACGAACGTCTGACCATTGCCGGAAATTGCCGCATGTGTCTGGTCGAAGTCGTCGGGGGGCCGCCAAAACCTGCGGCCTCTTGCGCCATGCAGGTCCGCGATTTGCGGCCTGGCCCCGAGGGGCAAGCGCCGGTTGTCAAAACCAACTCGCCGATGGTCAAAAAGGCCCGCGAAGGTGTGATGGAATTCATGCTGATCAACCACCCGCTGGATTGCCCGATTTGCGATCAGGGCGGCGAGTGCGATTTGCAAGATCAGGCGATGGCCTATGGTCTGTCCGGGTCGCGCTATAACGAGCCAAAACGCGCCGTTGATAATCTGGACCTTGGCCCGCTGGTGGCCACCGAAATGACGCGCTGCATTTCTTGCACCCGCTGTGTGCGGTTCACCACCGAAGTTGCGGGCATCACCGTGATGGGCCAGATCGGCCGTGGTGAAGATGCGGAAATCACCGCCTACCTTGATGAAACCCTGAACAGCAACCTGCAAGGCAATATCATTGATCTGTGCCCTGTCGGTGCGCTGACCTCCAAACCCTATGCCTTCACGGCCCGCCCTTGGGAGTTGACCAAGACCGAGACCATCGACGTGATGGATGCGCTTGGCTCCAACATTCGGGTCGACACCAAAGGCCGCGAAGTGATGCGGATATTGCCGCGCAACCATGATGGTGTGAACGAGGAATGGATTTCCGACAAAACCCGTTTCGTTTGGGACGGCTTGCGTTCTCAGCGTTTGGATCAACCCTATGTGCGTGTTGCGGGCAAGCTAAAGTCGGCCACTTGGGGCGAGGCACTGGCCGCCGCTGCTGCCGCGATGAAAGACGCTAAGGTTGCCGGACTTGTCGGTGATTTGGTGCCTGTCGAGGCCGCTTACGCTCTGAAACAGTTGGTTGAAGGGCAGGGCGGCACTGTTGAGTGCCGTGTGGATGACGCCAAATTGCCAGCCGACAATCGCTCGGGCTATGTTGGCACCGCCACCATTGAGGACATTGACAACGCCAAGATGATCCAGCTGATTGGCTGTGATCCGCGCAATGAAGCACCGGTTTTGAACGCCCGCATTCGCAAGGCTTGGACCAATGGCGCGCAAATCGGTCTGATTGGCCAACCTGTTGATCTGACATATGACTATGCGCACATGGGCGACAGCCGTGCGGATCTGATGGGCATCATGGACAACAAATTCAAAGAAGTTTTGGATGTGCCCTCTGTGATCATCGTCGGCATGGGCGCCTTGACCGAGGCCGATGGCGCCGCCGTTTTGTCCCAAGCCATGAAATTGACCGAGGCCACTGACAGCAAGCTGATGGTGCTGCACACCGCGGCTGGCCGTGTTGGCGCGCTTGATGTGGGCGCTGTGACCGAGGGTGGCATCACCGCTGCACTTGACGGGGCCGAGGTTGTTTACAATTTGGGTGCGGATGAGGTCGAAATCGCCAAAGGGGCCTTTGTGATCTATCAAGGCAGCCATGGTGATCGTGGCGCGCACCGCGCCGACGTGATCCTGCCCGCCGCCGCTTACACAGAAGAAAGCGGCGTGTTTGTAAACACTGAAGGCCGCCCACAAATGGCCAACCGTGCGGGCTTTGCCCCCGGCGAGGCCAAAGAGGGTTGGGCAATTTTGAGAGCGCTGTCCGCAGAGCTGGGCGCGACTTTGCCCTATGACAACCTGGCGAGTTTGCGCAAAGCCATTGTCGCTGATGTGCCGCATATGGCCGCGATTGACGATGTGCCTGTGAACGAATGGAAACGGGTGGCCCTGCGCAAACCCGCCAAGGCGTCTTTCTTGAACGCGGTAACAGATTTCTACCTGACCAACCCGATTGCACGGGCAAGTGGTCTGATGGCGGAGCTATCTGCCGGCAGTAAAGCCCGCGCACAAACAAAGGTGGCCGCCGAGTAATGATCCCCCAAGTGGTTCATAAAACGCCCCTTATCCTCGCCTTAACAGGCGTGCTGATGGGGTGCGAGCCGCTTGAAACGGCCGAAGCGGTTGAACAGGGCGCATATGAGCCCAGCTATCTGGGGATCAAAACCCGACTGCTGGAAGGTGATTTGGTGAATTTCTTTGTCACCATGCGCGGCGCGCGTGATGATGCGGACGTGGCGGCCTACGCGCAATGTGCGGCCGTGCAATATGCCTTGATCCGTGGTTACGGGTTCGCGCGTCATGTGCGCACCCAAATAAACGAAAAGAACGGGCTGTGGAGCGGGGATGCGGTTTACACCATCTCGGCGGCACTGCCACAAGGACTGAAAACAATTGATGCCGAGGTCGGTGTGACTGATTGCATCGAAAACGCGATACCGAGGGTGTAAAAACTGATGGCTGAATTTTTAACAACCCCGCTAGGGATTTTTGTTCTGATCTTCGCGCAAGTGCTTGCGATCATTGCTTTTGTGATGATCTCATTGCTGTTTCTTGTGTGGGGCGACCGCAAAATCTGGGCCGCTGTGCAGATGCGCAAAGGGCCGAACGTGGTGGGGGCCTATGGGCTGCTGCAATCCGTTGCCGACGCGCTGAAATACGTGGTCAAAGAGGTGGTTATCCCGGCGGGTGCTGACAAACCGTTGTTCGTTTTGGCCCCGATGCTGGCCTTTGTGATGTCGATGCTGACATGGGCGGTGCTGCCGTTCAACGAGGGTTGGGTTTTGGCCGATCTGAACGTCGCGGTGCTCTACGTGTTCGCGATTTCAGGCCTTGAGGTCTACGGCGTGATCATCGGTGGTTGGGCGTCCAACTCCAAATACCCCTTCCTTGGTGCGATGCGCTCGGCGGCGCAGATGATTTCCTATGAGGTCAGCATTGGCCTGATCCTGATCGGTATCATCATTTCCACTGGCAGCCTGAATTTCAGCGATATCGTGCGCGCCCAAGACGGCAACTACGGCTTTTTCAGCTGGTATTGGTTGCCGCATTTCCCAATGGTTATCCTGTTCTTTATCAGCGCCTTGGCTGAAACCAATCGCCCGCCGTTCGATTTGCCCGAAGCAGAATCCGAACTGGTGGCGGGCTACCAAGTGGAATACTCGGCCACCATGTTCCTGCTGTTCATGGCCGGTGAATACATCGCCATCTTTATGATGTGCGCACTGATGTCCGTGCTGTTCTTTGGCGGCTGGTTGTCACCAATCCCGGGTCTGCCAGACGGCGTGCTGTGGATGTTTGGCAAGATGGTGATTTTCTTCTTCATCTTCGCGATGATCAAGGCCATCACACCACGCTACCGCTATGACCAACTGATGCGGATCGGTTGGAAAGTGTTCCTGCCGCTGTCGCTGGCATGGGTCGTATTCGTTGCCTTCATGGCGCATTTTGGAGCCTTCGGCGGGGCCTATGCCCGCTGGGACGACGAACCAAAGACCGTATCGCAGTTTATCGAGCAAAATTGCACTGAGCAGTTTGCAGTGGCATCAGAACGGCTTAGCGGGAGTGCTGACTACGCTGCGCTCATGTTAAGCGGGGAGCGGCAAATTCGTTCAGATGTAGCGGTCCACGAAGGTGTTCGCGCCCATGTGTTTGCCCTCCAAACCGGATCATTTATTGCGGTTTCTCATTCGCCAGATAACGAGACATTCATACTGAGGGAAGGTGTCAGCCAAGCCTCGCTCTCGGAGTTTGTTGCTATGACAAACCTTTCGAATTGCCTGGTTGACAAATACGGCGATCAACTACTGGGCCGCTTACCAAAAGAAGGCGCTCCAATAACGTATCCGGATATCCTGCGGTTCTCGGGTGAGATTATCGCATCAGAAAAGTTGGGATAAGAACATGGCATTTGATTACGTTCGCGCAACCAAATATTTCTTGCTTTTTGATTACATCAAAGGCTTTCAGCTGGGGTTCAAATACTTCTTTGCGCCAAAACCAACGCTGAACTACCCGCATGAAAAAGGCCCGCTGTCGCCGCGCTTTCGGGGTGAACATGCGCTGCGCCGTTACCCAAGTGGCGAGGAGCGCTGCATCGCGTGTAAATTATGCGAAGCAATCTGTCCTGCGCAGGCGATCACCATTGATGCCGAGCCGCGCGATGATGGCTCGCGCCGGACCACGCGCTATGACATCGACATGACCAAATGCATTTACTGCGGGTTCTGCCAAGAAGCATGTCCCGTGGACGCGATTGTCGAGGGGCCGAATTTCGAATTCGCCACAGAAAACCGCGAAGAGCTGTTTTACGACAAAGAAAAACTACTGGACAACGGAGATCGCTGGGAAGCCGAGATCGCCCGCAATCTGGAAATGGACGCACCTTACCGTTGATCTAAACGGCAAGGCAATAATCAGGGGCAATGACCCCATGAACGAAGGGACGAACAAATGGGTGTAGCGGAAATCGCATTTTACATCTTCGCCATATGTGCGGTGACGGGGGGGCTGTTTACAGTGCTGTCCAAAAATCCGGTGCATTCGGTGCTGTGGCTGATTTTGGCATTCCTGTCATCGGCGGGATTGTTCGTGTTGCTGGGGGCCGAGTTCGTCGCCATGCTGCTGGTCATTGTTTATGTCGGCGCTGTGGCGGTGTTGTTCATGTTCGTTGTGATGATGATCGACGTGGATTTCGCCGAGTTGCGCGGGCAGATGGCCAAATACATGCCCATCGCCGGATTGATCGGCGTGGTGCTGTTGCTGGAACTGGCGATGGTGTTCGGCGTTTGGGAAGTGTCCGAGGGGGCCGAAGCGGCCCGTGCGGCCATCGCACCAGACGCTGGCCAAGTGCATAACACGGCCGCCCTGGGCCAGTTGGTCTATGACCAATATATCTATCTGTTTCAGGCTGCTGGTTTGATCCTGCTGGTGGCGATGATTGGCGCGATCGTGCTGACACTGCGTCACCGTACAGGCGTGAAGCGCCAAAATGTGATGGCGCAGATGCACCGTGATCCGGCCAAGACGATGGAAGTTGTGGATGTGAAACCGGGGCAGGGGCTGTGACTATGATCGGAATTGAAAACTATCTGGCCGTTGGCGCCGCGCTTTTTGTCATCGGGATTTTCGGGATTTTCCTGAACCGTAAAAACGTCATCATCATCTTGATGTCGATCGAGTTGATGCTGCTCTCCGTCAATATCAACCTTGTGGCCTTTTCCGCCTTTTCCGGTGACCTGGTCGGGCAGGTGTTCACCATATTTGTGCTAACCGTTGCGGCTGCCGAAGCTGCGATTGGTTTGGCGATCCTTGTTGTTTTCTTCCGCAACCGCGGCACGATTGATGTCGAAGACATCAACGTGATGAAGGGGTAATTCCAATGCTGCAAACAATTCTCTTTGCCCCCCTGATTGGCGCATTGATCGCCGGATTTGGCTGGCGGATCATTGGTGAAAAAGGCGCGCAAGTGCTGACCACGGGGCTGTTGTTCCTGTCGGCCATACTGTCGTGGGTCGTGTTCATCGGCTTTGATGGCGAAACGCAACACATCCAGATTTTGCGCTTTATCGAAAGCGGCACGTTAAGCACCGATTGGGGCATCCGTCTGGACCGCCTCACGGCCATCATGCTGGTGGTTGTGACTTCGGTTTCCAGCCTCGTGCATCTTTACAGCTTTGGCTACATGGAGAATGACCCGCAATGGGGCGAGGGCGAGAGCTATAAGCCGCGCTTCTTTGCTTACCTTTCGTTCTTTACCTTTGCCATGCTGGCGCTGGTAACGGCGGACAATCTGGTTCAGATGTTCTTTGGTTGGGAGGGCGTTGGCGTGGCCAGCTACCTGCTGATCGGGTTCTATTATAAGAAACCGAGCGCCAATGCAGCGGCCATCAAGGCCTTTGTGGTCAACCGCGTGGGTGACTTTGGCTTTGCTCTGGGCATTTTAGGCCTGTTCTATTTGACCGACAGCATCCGCATGGATGACGTGTTTGCCGCTGCGCCCAAGCTGGCCGAAACGGATTTGCATTTCCTATGGCGCGACTGGAACGCTGCCAACCTGTTGGCGCTGTTGCTGTTCATTGGCGCGATGGGGAAATCGGCGCAATTGTTCCTGCACACATGGCTGCCTGACGCGATGGAAGGGCCGACCCCAGTGTCCGCCCTGATCCACGCCGCGACCATGGTGACGGCTGGCGTATTTCTGGTTTGCCGGATGTCGCCGCTGATGGAATATGCACCTGAAACCATGACATTTATCGTGCTGATCGGGGCCACCACGGCCTTTGTCGCGGCCACAATTGGTCTGGTGCAAAATGATATCAAGCGGGTTATCGCATATTCAACCATGTCGCAGCTGGGCTACATGTTCGTGGCCGCGGGCGTCGGGGTTTATTCCGCCGCCATGTTCCACCTGTTCACACACGCGTTTTTCAAAGCGATGTTGTTCCTTGGCGCAGGGTCGGTCATCCACGCGATGCATCATGAGCAGGACATGCGCAACTACGGCAATCTGCGCAAAAAGATCCCGCTGACGTTTTACGCGATGTTGATCGGCACATTGGCCATCACGGGGGTCGGCATTCCGCTAACCACCATCGGTTTCGCGGGCTTCCTGTCTAAGGACGCGATCATCGAGAGTGCTTATGGCGCGCAATCGGGCATCGGCACCTATGCGTTCTGGATGTTGGTTGTCGCGGCGGCGATGACCAGTTTTTATAGCTGGCGTTTGATGTTCCTGACATTCTGGGGCAAGCAACGCGGTGACGCCCACACCCATGATCACGCCCACGAAAGCCCTTTGACCATGCTGGTGCCACTTGGCGTTTTGGCGTTGGGGGCGACTTTCGCAGGGATGATTTGGCTCGGCTCGTTCTTTGGCGACCACAATAAGGTCAACGAATTTTACGGGGTGCCTGTGCATGCTGCAGCGGCGGCTGATGAGCATTCTGAGGACGCGCCAGCCGATGGTCATGGTGAAGCCACAGACAGCCACGGCGAAGCCACCGAGGGACATACCGTAGTTGCTGTTGATGAGCATGCAACACCAGCGCAAACCCACGGCGCGCCACAAGGTGCGATATTTACCCACCCTGACAATCACGTGATGGACAATGCTCACCACGCGCCAAAATGGGTCAAGGTATCGCCATTTATCGCGATGGTTCTGGGCTTTGTGCTGGCTTGGTGGTTCTACATCGTCAACCCGGCCCTGCCTAAGCGCTTGGCCGAGGTTCAGCCGATGCTGTACCGCTTCTTGCTGAACAAATGGTATTTTGATGAAATTTATGACGCGCTGATTGTGCGTCCCCTAATGGCGGTTGGCCGCTTCTTCTGGAAAAAAGGCGATGGCAAAGTGATTGATGGTACGATCGACGGTGTTGCGATGGGGATCATCCCGTTCTTCACCCGTTTGGCTGGTAAGGCCCAGTCGGGTTACGTGTTCACCTATGCGCTTGCGATGGTGGTCGGAATTGTTGTTCTGATCACATGGATGGCGATGAGCGGGGGGGCGCACTAATGGAAAACCTTCTTTCAATTGTCACGTTTATCCCTGCATTGGGTGCGCTGATTTTGGCCGTCATCATGCGGGGCGACGACGCCTCTGCCCAGAAAAATGCCAAATGGCTGGCACTGGCGGCCACCTCGACAACCTTCGCGTTGTCTATCTTTATCCTGACGGGATTTGATCCTGCCGACACGGGCTTTCAGTTCGTCGAGGAAAAAGACTGGATTTTGGGTCTGAAATACAAAATGGGTGTCGATGGGATTTCGGTGCTGTTTGTGATGCTGACCACATTCCTGATGCCGATCACCATCGCGTCCTGTTGGGGTGTAAAGGTGCGGGTCAAGGAATACATGATCGCATTCCTACTGCTCGAAACCCTGATGCTGGGCGTGTTTATGGCGCTGGATCTGGTGCTGTTCTACCTGTTCTTTGAAGCAGGCCTGATCCCGATGTTCTTGATCATTGGCATTTGGGGCGGCAAAGAGCGCATCTATGCTTCTTTCAAATTCTTCCTTTATACATTCCTGGGCTCGGTCCTGATGTTGGTGGCAATGATCGCCATGTACCGCGATGCAGGAACAACTGACATCCCGACCCTGCTGAACCACGCGTTTTCCTCCGACACGATGGCGGTGTTTGGCTTCCAAATCCTTGGCGGTTTGCAGACCTTGCTGTGGTTGGCGTTCTTTGCGTCTTTTGCTGTAAAAATGCCGATGTGGCCTGTCCATACTTGGCTACCTGACGCCCACGTTCAGGCCCCAACGGCGGGTTCTGTGGTGCTGGCAGCGGTGTTGTTGAAAATGGGCGGCTACGGTTTCTTGCGCTTTAGCCTGCCGATGTTCCCAATGGGTTCCGAAGTCATGGGCGACATGGTGCTGTGGCTGTCAGTGATCGCGATCATCTACACATCCCTTGTCGCCCTGGTGCAGGAAGATATGAAAAAGCTGATTGCCTATTCATCCGTCGCTCACATGGGGTACGTCACGATGGGCATCTTTTCAGTCAATCAACAGGGCATTGACGGGGCGATCTTTCAGATGATCAGCCACGGCTTTATCTCTGGTGCGTTGTTCCTCTGTGTTGGCGTGATTTACGACCGCATGCACACCCGCGACATCGACGCTTACGGTGGTCTGGTGAACCGGATGCCAGCCTATGCGCTGATCTTCATGTTCTTCACCATGGCCAATGTCGGCCTGCCGGGCACCTCTGGGTTCGTTGGCGAATTCCTGACCTTGGTCGGTATTTTCCAAGCCAACACATGGGTGGCGATGTTTGCCACAACCGGCGTGATCCTGTCCGCAGCCTATGCGCTATGGCTGTATCGCCGCGTGGTGTTTGGTGAGTTGATCAAAGAAAGCCTGCGCAGCATCACCGACATGACGGGCCGCGAAAAGGCGATCTTTGCACCGCTGATTTTCATGACCATCTTGCTGGGCGTCTATCCGGCGCTGGTGCTCGACATCATTGGCCCCTCGGTTGAGGCGCTAGTTTCCAATTACAACGCAGCGATACCGACAGCCGAAATGGCTGCGGTGCCTGCAACACATTAGGGGTGGCGCAAATGCTGAACGCCGATATTTCGATTGTAGCACCCGAGATTGCATTGGCAGTCTTTGCCATGGCTGCTCTGATGTTTGGGGTCTACACCAGTAAAGACAAGGTCGCGCCACTGATCTTGTGGGTCACTTCCGCCGTGATGGCGGCGGTTGGTATCTGGATCGCCCTGTCTTCCGCAGGCTCGCAGACCGCTTTCAACGGGGCCTTTGTGGATGACAGTTTCTCACGCTTTGCTAAGGTGACAATCCTATTGTCCGCCGCTGCCGTTTTGGTGATGAGCAAGGATTACATGTCGCGCCGTGGCTTGCTGCGGTTTGAATACCCCATTCTGGTGGCCCTGTCGGCTGTCGGCATGATGATGATGGTGTCGGCAGGTGATCTGATGGCGCTTTACATGGGACTAGAGCTGCAATCGCTGGCGCTCTACGTGGTCGCCGCATTGAACCGTGACAGCCTGAAGTCCAGCGAGGCGGGGCTGAAATACTTCGTGCTGGGCGCATTGTCCTCCGGCATCCTGCTATACGGTGCGTCGCTAGTCTACGGTTTTGCAGGGACCACAGTGTTCAGCGGCATCATGGCGTCAGCGGGCGAACAAATCCCGCTGGGCCTGTTGTTCGGCTTAACCTTCGTGATCATGGGCTTGGCGTTCAAAGTGTCCGCCGTGCCGTTCCACATGTGGACCCCAGATGTTTACGAGGGGTCGCCCACACCGGTCACAGCCTTCTTTGCAACAGCGCCTAAAATGGCGGCAATGGGCCTGTTCGCCCGTGTTGTACATGACGCGTTCGGCATGGCCGTCGCGGATTGGAGCCAGATCGTAGCGCTACTTGCGGTGCTTTCGATGTTCCTTGGCGCGATTGCTGCGATTGGTCAAAACAACATCAAACGCCTGATGGCCTATTCGTCGATTTCCCACATGGGCTTTGCCTTGATGGGGCTGGCGGCGGGCACCGTTGGTGGCGTTCAAGCGATGCTGGTTTACATGACGATCTACATCACCATGAACATTGGCACATTCGCCTTCATCACCGCGATGGAAAAAGATGGCCGTCCGGTGACAGACATTGCATCGTTGAACCAATACGCTAAACGCGAACCCCTTAAGGCGCTGGCGATGCTGATCCTGTTGTTCAGCCTTGCAGGCGTGCCACCGATGGTTGGCTTCTTTGGTAAGTTCTATGTGCTCAAAGCGGCGGTTGACGCGGATATGACATGGCTGGCGATTGCAGGTGTGATCGCCTCGGTGATCGGCGCTTTTTATTACCTGCGCATTGTTTACTACATGTACTTTGGCGAAGCGGATGAGGACGCGCTGGACGGCACCATGTCGCCCGTTCTCTGGACCTTCCTGATGGCCTCAGCGGCGATTATGTTGCTTGGCCTCGTGAATATGTTTGGCGTTGAAGGGTTTGCAGCAACGGCGGCCGAGGCTCTTGTTAAATAACGACTGGCCAACGGGGGTAGGGCGCATTGTCCTACCCGAAGTCGACAGCACCCTGACCCATGCGGCGCGCATTGCGCCAGAACTGGCGGGGCCAACATGGATATTGGCCCTGCGCCAAACCGCAGGCCGCGCCCGCCGTGGACGCGCCTGGAGTGACCCCATTGGTAATTTCGCAGCAACGTTGGTGATGCACCCAACGGGCGGACCGGATCGGGCCGCGCTGCGGTCCTTCATCGCCTCGCTTGCGTTGTTTGACGCCATTGTCGCCGTGACAGGTCGCAGCGCTGGCCTGACCCTGAAGTGGCCCAATGATGTGCTGCTGAACGGGCGTAAATTGGCGGGCATCTTGCTGGAGAGCGCCGGCGATGGCGCGCTGTCCATCGGCATCGGCGTGAACCTTTTGAATGTGCCAGACGCGGTAGAAGCGGGCGCGTTGCCCCCCGTCAGTTTGTTGAACGAAACAGGCACCAATGTGACGCCAGAGGAGTTTTTGGACCAGCTGGCCCCTGCCTTTGCACGCTACGAAACCCAGTTTGCCACCTACGGGTTTACCCCCATTCGCACCGCTTGGTTGTCGCGTGCCGCCCGCTTGGGTGAGGTGATCACAGCACGTAGCGGCACATCCGAACACACAGGCACATTCGAAACACTCGACGAAACAGGTGCCCTTATCCTTAGGACATCCCAAGGCCAGCAGGTGATAACTGCGGGCGACGTATTTTTCTGAAAGGGCGCGAACCATGCTATTGGCAATTGATTGCGGCAACACCAACACTGTGTTTTCACTGTGGGACGGTGAAAAATTCCTCTGTACCATGCGCACCAGCACTGAACACACCCGCACGGCAGACCAGTATTTTGTCTGGATTCGAACCTTGTTAGACCACCATAAGTTAGAACTGGACGTGGACGCGGTGATCATTTCGTCCACTGTGCCACGTGTGGTCTGGAACCTGCGGGTCTTCGCCGACCGATATTGTGATTGCCGCCCACTTGTTGTGGGCAAACCCGAATGTCTGCTGCCGGTTGATGTGCGCGTGGACGCCGACACCCAGGTTGGCCCGGATCGCTTGGTCAACACGGTGGCGGGGTTTGATCTATATGGTGGTGACTTGATCATCGTTGATTTTGGCACCGCCACCACCTTTGATGTGGTCGACACCGACGGTGCCTATATCGGCGGGGTAATTGCCCCGGGCGTGAACCTGTCGCTTGAAGCTTTGCACAAAGCCGCTGCCGCCTTGCCGCATGTCGATGTACGCAAACCGGAAATGGTGATCGGCACCAATACGGTCGATTGTATGCAGTCTGGCGTATTTTGGGGCTACGTTGGGCTTGTGAACGGCATCAATACTCAAATCAAGACCGAGTTGGGGCGCGAAATGAAGGTTATCTCGACCGGTGGCCTTGCACCTTTGTTCCAGCAGGGCCATACGATCTTTGACCACTTTGAAGATGACCTGACCATGCATGGTCTGACTGTCATTCACAAATACAATATCGAACAGGGCAAATAGATGAGCAAAAATGATCGATTGATCTACCTACCTTTGGGTGGGTCCGGCGAAATTGGCATGAATGCCTATGTGTACGGCTATGGCCCTGCAGGCAAAGAGCGGCTGATTTTGGTCGATATCGGTGTGACATTCCCCGATATGGACACCACGCCTGGGGTCAACCTGATCGTGCCTGACATTGCTTGGCTTGAGGCCAACAAACATCGCCTTGAGGCGATCTTTATCACCCACGCCCATGAGGATCACGTTGGTGGCATCGGCTATCTTTACAAACGCCTTGGCGCGCCCGTCTACTGCCGCGCTTTCACAGCGTTTCACGCCCGTCGCAAGATGGAAGAGGCCGGCAACAACGCCGATGATGTGATCACCGTTTCACCTTACCCGGAAACCGTCAAAGCGGGGCCGTTCACGGTCTCTTTCCTGCCAATCTCGCACTCGATCCCCGAAAGCTCGGGCCTTGTGATTGACAGCGCGGCAGGCCGCGTTGTGCATACGGGTGATTTCAAGCTGGACGAAACCCCCGTATTGGGCGAACCCTTTGACGAAGACCTATGGCGCGAAGTGTCCAAAGATGGCGTCAAAGCATTGGTGTGCGATTCAACCAATGTATTTTCCCCAAATGCTGGCCGTTCCGAGGCCTCGGTTGCCCCAGAAATCACCAAGATGATTTCCGCCGCCAGCGGCATGGTTGTGGCCACCACTTTCGCCTCAAACATTGCGCGTTTGAAAACACTGGCCGAAGCGGGCCAAGCTGCGGGTCGTTCCATCTGTCTGTTGGGCCGCGCGATGCAGCGTATGGTCGCGGCTGGCGAAGCAACTGGAACCATTGGACATTTCCCGAACACCATCCCAGTGGAAGATGCCCGCGATATGCCCCGCGAAAACCTGATGTTGATCGTCACAGGCTCGCAGGGCGAGCGCCGTGCGGCCTCGGCACAACTGTCGCGCGGTAAATATCTGGGTCTGCGCATGAAGGAAGGCGACACATTCTTGTTCTCCTCCAAAACCATCCCTGGCAATGAGCGCGGTGTGATCAACATCATGAATGCCTACTCGGAAATGGGCGTCGACGTTGTCGATGACAACGGTGGTTTGTACCACGTATCAGGCCACGCCAACCGCCCCGATATCAAGCGGATGCATGACATAGTGGACGCCGAAATGGTGATCCCGATGCATGGCGAACATCGCCACCTGCGTGAACACGCCCATTTGGCAACCGACAATGGCCGCACGTCTATGGTGCTGGTGAACGGTTCGATGGCGGACATCACAGGTGATGCGCCACATGTGGTGGAACACATCGAATCTGGTCGCACTTATCTGGATGGCACCGTGCAATATGGGGCGCTGGACGGAATTGTGCGTGATCGGATCCGCATGGCGCTGAATGGGCATGTGCTGGCCACTGTGATCGTAGATGAAAACGACGAACCACTGGGCGATGCATGGGTCGAGGTGATGGGGCTGGCCGAAACCGGCAACTCCAACGCGCCATTGGTTGACGTGGTTGAAGAGGACTTGAACCAGTTGCTGATGCGGATGAACGATAAGACCTTGCGCGATGACGACAAGATGGAGGACTCCATCAAACGTGAAGTGCGCCGTTCTGTGCAAGCCGAGATTGGTAAAAAACCTGAAGTGACCGTGGTCGTCAGCCGATTGGCCTAGTCGGGTTATTGACAGGTTCTAAATGAATATCGCCGCCTCAGTGAGGCGGCGATACTGTTTCATCTCATTGGATGCAAAATCAGCTATCACGCCGATCATCAAAGCTTTTGGCGATGAAATCAGGCAAGTGATTACCCATGCCTTTTGGCTGATTGCGATTGCCGTTGTTGCCACCACGCCGATTGTCTTTTGGTGGTGTTTTTTCACGCGGCTTAGGTTTTGCAGCGGGTTTTGGAGCGGGTTTTGGCTCGGCTTTGGGTTGGGCTTGCTGCTCAACCTTTGGCTCTGTTTTCGCCTCAACTGACGTATCCGCGCTCTCTTTTGGTTTGCGCGCCCGACGGCTGCGTTTTGGTTTTTCCTCAACGGTTTCGTCTTTTTGGGCGGAAGCCTTTGGCGCAGGTGCAGCGCCCTTTTTGCTGTCCAGAGGATTGTCCAACAACGGAACCGGCTGCTTCACCAGACGCTCGATATCCTCGAGGTTCTTTTCGTCCTTGGGCACACAGATCATCAAGGCCGTGCCCGTTTTGCCAGCCCGACCCGTGCGTCCGATCCGGTGCACATAGTCTTCGGCATGTGAGGGAACATCAAAGTTGAAAACATGGCTCACGTTGGGAATATCCAACCCGCGCGCCGCGACATCTGAGGCACAAAGGAACTTGATACTGCCGTCGCGAAAGCCGGACAGCACTTCCATACGGCGTGATTGGTCCAGATCGCCGTGGATAGGCTCGGCGTTATAACCGTGCTTTTTCAGAGACTTGGCAACCAGGTCAACATCAACCTTGCGGTTGCAAAACACAATCGCGCTGGTGCAATCGTCGCCTTCATTTTCGATCATGGCGCGCAGCAGGTCGCGTTTTTCACGTGGTTCGTTGCGTTTGACCTCAGCGCGCAGTTTGACCAGGCCTTGAGTGATGTTCACATTGGTGGTTGCCGCGCGGGCCACCTCGACTTTGGCTGGGTTCGACAGGAACGTATTGGTGATCCGTTCGATTTCGGGGGCCATTGTGGCGCTGAAAAACAAAGTTTGGCGGGTGAACGGCGTCAGGCTAAAGATGCGCTCAATATCGGGAATGAACCCCATATCCAGCATCCGGTCGGCCTCATCCACCACCATGATTTGCACGCCAGTCAGCATCAACTTGCCACGTTCAAAATGGTCCAGCAAACGGCCCGGTGTGGCGATCAGCACGTCAACACCGCGGTCGATCAACTTGTCTTGTTCCTTGAACGAAACACCGCCAATCAACAGGGCTTTGGACAGTTTGCTGCCCACGGCATAAGCATCAAAGTTTTCAGCAACTTGGGCCGCCAATTCGCGGGTCGGGGCCAGCACCAACGAGCGCGGCATCCGTGCCCGAGCGCGGCCACGTGACAACATTGTGATCATGGGGAGGGTGAAACTGGCGGTTTTACCCGTGCCTGTCTGGGCGATACCCAAGACATCGCGCCCTTCTAGGGCAGGTGGGATTGCGCCCGCCTGAATTGGCGTTGGCGTTTCATATCCCGCGGCTTCAACAGCCTTAAGGACTTTCGGAGATAGTTTTAGGTCGGCGAATTTTGTCATTGTTATCCGTGTTCTACGGCATTTTTCGCCGTATCGGTTCTGGGGGCGGGTGACCCGGTTGGTCAAAAGTTATGCACATGCATCCCCCTGTGGTGTTTGACCTACTGAAATTATGCGGCGGGGTCAATGTGACTCATCGGATCATCAACAATGCATAGGCATTGCGCAGATTGTTTCGGGTAGGGCATATCGGCTCAGTCAAGAAAATTCATATTTATGAATAACTTATCCAGAACAGCTCTTGGCTTAACAAAACAAGGGGTGTGGCTCGTTTGCGCCTATGATTGGTAACGTAATAGCTGCGTTACTTCACAGCATCATTTCCTTGGTCGCGGTCAGTTTCACATCAGGATAATCACGCACCACGCGATCAATATCCCATTGCAATCGCGTCAAATAAACCGAGTCACCGTCATTGTCCGTCGCCATATGGCCTTTGTTTTCATTCACAAACTTATCCACAGCCTCTTTATTGCCGGACGCCCAGCGGGCCGAGGTGAACTGGCTATTCTCAAACCGAACTGGCAAGCCGTATTCCAACTCGATTCGACTGGCCAGCACCTCAAATTGCAACGCCCCGACCACGCCGACGATAAAGCCCGAGCCAATCATCGGCTTGAACACTTTGGCGGCACCCTCTTCGGCGAATTGCATCAGCGCTTTTTCAAGGTGTTTGGATTTTAGCGGATCACCTGCCCGTACGGTTTGCAACAATTCCGGCGCAAAGGAGGGGATGCCGGTGACGCGCAAGGCTTCACCCTCGGTCAAAGTGTCGCCAATGCGCAATTGGCCGTGGTTCGGGATGCCGATGATGTCACCAGCCCAGGCCTCTTCTGCCAATTCACGATCTGCGGCTAAGAATAGCACTGGATTGCTGATCGCCATCTGCTTTTTGCTACGCACGTGAGTCAATTTCATGCCGCGTTTGAAATGTCCCGAAGCAATGCGAACGAACGCCACGCGGTCACGGTGTTTGGCGTCCATGTTGGCTTGTACTTTGAACACAAAGCCCGCGACCTTTTTCTCGTCTGGGCGCATGGCGCGGGGTTCCGCCGCTTGTGGTTGCGGTTCGGGGCCATATTCGGCAATTCCGTCCATCAGTTCTTTGACGCCAAACGAGTTGATTGCCGACCCAAACCAGATTGGCGTCAACGAGCCTTCCAGCATCGCGGCCGAGTCCATTGGGGGCAGCAATTCGCGCACCATTTCGATGTCTTCGCGCAGTTTTTCCAGCAATTCGGCGGGTACATGCTCGGCAAGGGCAGGATCGTCCAAGCCGTTGATTTGCACCGTCTCGGCGATCTTGTTTCGGTCGGCGCGGTCCATCAATTCCAGCCGATCATGCAGCAAATCATAGCAGCCGATGAAATCGCGACCAACCCCGATGGGCCAAGAGGCCGGAGTGACGTCAATCGCAAGGTTTTCTTGGATTTCGTCAATTATTTCGAAGGTATCGCGGCTTTCGCGGTCCATTTTGTTGCAAAAGGTCAAGATTGGAAGGTCACGCAATCGGCAAACTTCGAACAGTTTTTGGGTTTGGGACTCGATCCCCTTGGCCCCATCAATCACCATCACGGCCGCATCCACTGCCGTTAAGGTGCGGTAGGTATCTTCGGAAAAATCCGAGTGGCCGGGGGTGTCGACAAGGTTAAAACGGTAGGGGCCAAAGTCAAATGACATGGCTGAGGCGGAAACCGAGATGCCGCGGTCTTGTTCCATTTTCATGAAATCGGATCGGGTGCGGCGCGCTTCGCCTTTGGCGCGCACCTGGCCCGCCATTTGGATCGCGCCACCATAAAGCAGAAATTTCTCCGTCAACGTGGTTTTACCCGCATCAGGGTGACTGATGATGGCAAAGGTACGACGGCGCGCGATTTCATCTGGAAGACTGTCTAACATGAGCGCCATATAGCGGGCCGCCTGCGCGCTCATCAAGCCCTTTCGGGCATTCTTCGCCGTTAAATCAGAGAGGAAAGCTGTCAGGCTTGACGAGCGGCGCCTTTAGGAGCGCAGTACAAAGTGATCCGGGCTGACCTCGTCATAGACGGATGGGGCGGGATCATAGTCCAATGGGAAGATCGGTGACGGGATTGCCTTGAAATTCAAATCGGCCTCGGTTTTGCGAATGCGCGGATCGGGCACGGGGACAGCGGACAGCAGGGTTTTGGTGTATTCGTGCTGCGGATCTTCAAAAACAGCCGAGCGCGGCCCAATCTCAACGATCCGGCCCAGATACATCACAGCAGTGCGGTGGCTGACCCGTTCCACAACGGCCATATCGTGGCTGATAAACAGGAATGAAATGCCCAATTCGGCCTGCAATTCCATCATCAGGTTCAACACCTGTGCCTGAACGGTCACATCTAGCGCCGACACGGATTCGTCTGCGATGATCAGCTTGGGGTTCAGCGCCAAGGCACGGGCAATCGCCACACGTTGGCGTTGACCACCGGACAATTCATGCGGGTAGCGGCGCATAAAATCGCGTGGTAAATGCACCCGATCAAACAGATGCGCAACGCGGTCATTCAACTCGGCACCCTTGGCGATTTTGTAGTTCAACAGTGGCTCGGCCACTTGATCAGACAGGCGCATCTGCGGGTTTAAGGATGCAAACGGGTCTTGAAACACCATCTGCATGTTGCGCCGCACATCGAGCATCTTTTGCGGGGTGCAGCACAATACATCTTCGCCGTTCAACAGGACTTGGCCGGATTGCGGTTCGTTCAAGCGCAAGATCGAGCGCCCACAAGAAGATTTGCCACAGCCGCTTTCGCCGACCAACGACAGGGTTTCCCCGACGTTGATGGTGAAAGAAACATCCTCGACCGCGTGCACATTGGAAATCGTACGCCGCATCAAGCCACCCTTAACAGGAAAGCGTTGCACGAGGTTTTTCACCTCAAGCAGCACTTTGTCGCTGGGAACAATCGGCTCGCCGGTATGTTTGTTTTCTTCCCCCAAAATACGCATGGGTTCAGGATAGGCTTTGCCCTTCATTTCCCCCAACTTGGGCACTGCGGACAACAGGGCCTTTGTGTAATCCTCTTGAGGGTTTTCGAATATCTCGGTGACAGTGCCTTCTTCGACCATATTGCCGCGGAACATCACGACGACACGGTCGGCCATTTGCGCGACCACAGCCATATCGTGGGTGATAAACAAAACGGCTGTGCCTGTTTCGCGCTTTAGGCGGTCAATCAGTGCCAAAATCTCGGCTTGAATGGTCACATCCAGGGCTGTCGTGGGTTCATCCGCGATTAAAACACGCGGCTCGCAGGCCAGGGCCATCGCGATCACCACCCGTTGGCGCATACCGCCGGACAATTCATGCGGGTACTGTTTCAGGCGACGCTCTGGTTCGGGAATGCGTACACGGTTGAGCAGCTCCAACGCATGGGCCGTGGCCTCTTGTTTGGACATGTTCTTGTGGACCCGCAGACCTTCTGTCAGCTGCCGCTCGATGGTGAACACCGGGTTCAGCGAAGTCATCGGTTCCTGAAAGATCATACCGATTTCGTTGCCGCGAATGGTGCGCATCAAGTCTTTTTCAGCATGTGCCAAATCAATTGCGCCTTGGCCATCACCATGATCGCGCCGATCAAACATAATCCGGCCATTGGTGATTTTCCCACCGCCAAATTCAACCAGACGGATTAACGACAGGGACGACACCGATTTGCCAGAACCAGATTCGCCGACCACACAAACGGTTTCCGCCGGATTGATGGCAAAGGATATGTCCTCAACCCCGACCACGGGGCCATCTTTGGTCGAAAATTCGACCCGCAGTTTTTCAATTGAAACAAGCGGTGTGGTTTTTGGCGGGGTATCAAGCATGAATTGGCAGCCCGTGATTGTTGCACATCACATGACAGTAGCGTGGTTTACAATTGTGTCAAACAAGAACGCCCCTTT
>Ga0209633_10000561_pt1 | contig 42487 bp, 36 predicted proteins | sample Cruoilmetagenom1_FD_187290 | JGI IMG/M metagenome (GOLD analysis project Ga0209633, IMG submission 187290) | Oil polluted marine microbial communities from Coal Oil Point, Santa Barbara, California, USA - Sample 1 (SPAdes) (version 2) | ecosystem: Environmental > Aquatic > Marine > Oil seeps ...
GGCCAGTAGAAACCCCCGCCCTCATCAGATACGGGCAACTCACCAATGATGAATATTTTGTCAGTGAGCAGACTGCCGTTGAAGGTGTTACAGTTACAAATCAATCCAGCTGCGACAACCTTGTGATACTTAAACATTTTGGTGCCGGTAATCCCGATCTTATTGTGGATGACTGGCAAGTTTAAACCTTAAAAGAGATAAGAAGGAATATTATGACCAACCCATTAGGCATCCATTACGGCAGTTTCGTTACGAATTGGGATGAGGATCAGCATCAGATCATCCCCAAGGTGAAAAATCTCGGCTTCGATCTTTTTGAATTCGGTGCCCCCTGGCTGGTGGAACAGAGTGATTCGAGTATTGCGGAGTTCCGTAGGATTGCCGCAGATAATGAGATTCAGCTTGCCTTGAGTCTTGGCCTTTCCACGGCCCAGGACATCAGTTCTCCGGATGCTACAATCCGTAAAGTCGGCATTGATGTTCTTACACGCCTGGCCCGGGCTATGTCAAAAGCCGGCGCAGAGATGTGCAGTGGGATAGTTCACGGTGCATGGAACGGAAAAATTGACAGCTATGAAGAAAAGGCCGTCTGCTGGGATTACAGCGTTCAATCAATGAAGGAAGTTACTAAAGTATTTGCCAATGAAGGGGTGATATTCAACGTTGAAGTGGTGAATCGTTTTGAAAACTTTCTTATCAACGACTGCGCTGAAGCCATAAAATACCTTGATGAAGTGGACTCTCCCCAATTGGGAATTCATCTGGATACCTTCCATATGAACATAGAGGAGGATTCCATGACAGGAGCTATTCTCGCTGCCGGGAAACGCATGAAGCACTTCCACATCGGTGAAAACAATCGAAAATTTCCCGGGCTGGGAAACATGCCCTGGAAGGAAATTTTCAGTACATTGGAAGCCGCAGATTATCAGGGCCCCATAGCCATGGAACCCTTCGTCCGTCCCGGGGGAGAGGTGGGGGCCGCTGTGAGCCTGTACCGTGAAATCATGGATTTAAGTGATTACGAGGACGATATCCGCCGATCTGTGGCCTTTGTCCGAGGGCTGATGACTTAGGAAAATAACCGGTAGCGGCCTACTACCGGTTATTCTGTATTTTTCAGCGGCGTTCCAATTCTATATACCCGATAAGCTCATCGCCATTAATTATAATTCGGAGAATAAAAACTCCATCGATATAGCTGTATTCATAGTTTGTAGTACTACCTATCATTCCTTCACGTATGGCATCAATCCAAGTTACCCCGATGGTTCTATCGTCTCTGAACTCGTACTCACCTTTACCGAGTAGATCCCCTCGGTTGTTGTATTCAGTCCATAATCCGTCTTTCATCTCGATTAGAACCACCGTTTCAACTTCTGGCAAGCTGAAATCGATGGTAAATTCTAATCGCTTAACTTCATACTCACCTTCGGATATTCGGTCATCTGCAGTTGCCACAATCTTCTGCACCCGTTGGGATCCTATGGATTCGGTTACCGAATTCATTATATTACCAGTTTCCACATCGATTATTCTGGCCGTGATTTTAATCAGTTCACCATAAGTCTGTATGTGACCGACAACAACCTGATCGGCACTCATTATTTTTCCTACTTCCACCGGATTTTCGATTACCCCGGAGAGACTCAACTGCTGTTCTTCAATGATACGGTTCAGACTGGTTCGTTCAAAGAGAATAACATTTTTAAGGTCAGTTCGAAAAACAGACGAAATAATCTCATCCTGAAGTACAAGGCTGAAATCCTGAGCCTCGGGACTGCCATCGTTATCAAAGGGAAGAACCGCCAGTTTGTATTCCACCGGTTTGGCAAAGAGCTGCATTACCAGTCTGTCACTTGTATCGGCAAGAGAATCAGGAACGGCTTCAACTGGAAGGTCCCGTGGAATTTGTTCTTCGGGAGCTGTTGCACAACTGATCAGCAGAAAGGCGGTTCCGAGCAGCAGTACAAAGTACTTCATCAGAGTTACCTCCGTTAAAAGTATACGGTGATAATCATAAGGGAGCAAGAAAAAATTCGACAATGGTGATATCAGTCATGGAGCGTTATGATATAAGGGAAATGCAAAAAATAACTGTTTCCCGCCGCTTCACTGTACTTCTAGCGGCCGTTGCCTTAACAGCCATGTTAATGTTTTCCGGCTGCCTGAGTTTTTTTCAGACAGATAAAATCATCAACACAAACGGTGATTACATTACCGAAATCGGAAAATCAAAGACAACCACCATTGAAGCAACCCTCAGCAGAAACGGGGAATACGGCATCTCATTTGCATATATCGACTCCCACTGGCTTCTGGCAGAAAAAATGATAATTGAAACGGACTGCTGTATCGTTCAACTGGATTCCCCGGAACCTGTAAGGGTGGACAACGGTAAGGGAGCCGTTATTGAAACTGACACGATAAAAGTCCGCCGAAATCTTCTGGAACAGATTCTTGAATCTGAAAGCCCGGTAATATCACTATTGGGAAAACAGGGAACAGTAATTATTGAGATGGGGAGCGAGAGCAAACAGAACCTGAAAGAACTGCTGGACTATGGAACAAAGAAATTCCCCGAAACATGAAAAAACACAAAAAACGGCTTCTGATAGTACTTTTTTCAGTTATTCTAATCCCCATAACCGGGTTTCTGGTTTTTCTGGCAGCAGCTCAGATTTTCCAGTACAGTCCGCCACTCTCGGAGGAGACAGAAATCCTTTCTTCCGGCAGTCCTGAGTTACCCGCAATTGTCCCCATAAGTAAATCCCTGCAGATTCTGGATTGGAACATCGGCTATGCAGGTCTTGATGCCGGGAGCGACTTTGTGATGGACGGAGGCAATCAGGGGTTGCCTGAGAGCAGAAACCGGGTGGAAGAAAACCTACTGGGCATCAGCGGACAGATAAAATCTGTAGATGCTGATTTTTACCTGTTTCAGGAAGTAGACCGCTATTCAAAGCGCAGCTACAGGGTGGACCAGGTGGAGGTTCTCAGCTCTTTAAAATCCGCATACGACGCCAGGTTTGCCATGAACTTCAAGGTTTTTTTCATTCCCTACCCCGTCCATCAACCCATCGGCCAGGTGAAAAGCGGACTTCTGAGTCTCGGCAGTTTCATGGCAGCTGAGTCCCGGCGTCATCAGCTCCCGGGCAGCTATTCCTGGCCCACCCGGCTCTTTATGCTCCGCCGATGTATCAGCGTCTCACGATACGAAACAGATATTCCCGGCCGCTCTTTCTATCTGGCCAATGTTCACCTGTCGGCTTACGATGACGGCGGAATGCGACGACAACAGCTGGAGTACCTCAAACAGTGGATGAAGGAGCTCCATTCCCGGGGGGATTATGTAATCCTGGGTGGAGATTGGAACTCCTTATTCCCGGGAGTGGGGTTCGAAGATTTTGCCCCCTACACCACAACTGATAAAAACCTCTACTGGATTCAGAATATTCCTGAGAACTGGACCCCTGAAAAATGGCAGTGGGGCTGGGACCCGGAGGTCCCCAGCTGCAGAACTTTAGACCAGGCTTACATCCCGGAGGAAAATTTCCGCACCATCATCGATGGATTCCTGGTCTCTCCGAATGTGAAGATAGAAGATGTCAGCACAATCAATGCAGAGTTTATGTATTCTGACCATAATCCGGTCAGATTGAATTTTAAACTCAAACCCTGAAGCTCCGTTTTTTCAGCTATAATGGACTTATGAAAGTAAATTGGACCTTGATCGGATGTGGTGATATCGCCAGAAGAAGAGTCGTTCCTGCCATTCAGAATGGGCAGGATTCCTCCCTTATCTCTGTCTGCCGGGCAGATTCGGAAAAGGCAGAAAGTTTTGCCCGGGAGTTCGGTGTACAGAAATGGAACGAACAATGGAAAAACTCCGTAAAAGATACAGAAATCAACAGCGTCTACATTGCAACCCCTGTGTACCTCCATGCTGAGCAGACCATCGCTGCTGCACAGGCCGGCAAGAACGTACTATGTGAAAAACCTATGGCCCTGAACAGCGCTGATTGCACTAAAATGATTGATGCCTGTAAAGCAAACAACGTCAAACTCGGTATTGCCTATTACCGCCACTTCTATCCTGCGGTGAACAGAATTAAAAAAATAATTTCCTCAGGAGAGATTGGGGAAGTTGTTACGGTACAGGCTGAAAACTTTGAGAACTTCAATCTTCCTCCAGGGGCTCCAAGATACTGGTTTTTACGGAAAGAACTCTCTGGCGGTGGACCCATGATGGATATGGGCTGTCACCGAATCGAGGTGTTTACCAATATTTTCGGTCCGATTGCAAGTACTGAGGCTTATCACAACAATGCCGCTTTTCTGCGGGAAGTTGAGGATATCACTACAGCCCATTTTACTTTTAAAAGTGGTGTAACAGCTGTTCTGATTTCCGCCCATGCAATCAGAGAACCCCGGGATACTCTCAGAATTTTCGGCAGTAAGGGCTCCATCCATGTACCGAATCTCAATGCAGGAACTCTGGAGATTTTCACAGATAAGAGGTCCCGGGTTGAAAAATATCCCAACCCGGAGAACACCCATCAGCCTTTGATTGATGATTTTGTCCAGGCCCTTGAACAGAACAGAAATCCTGCAGTAGACGGTGAAGCAGGAAAATCCATCAATATCATCCTTGATGATATATATGGGCGATAACTCTTTCTTCTGTTTTTTTCACTAGCTGACCGAATTGCGCCTCACACCTTTTTCTCTGTCGCCGGGAGTCTCCCGCCTGATAACATACTCCATTCGATATTTGCGAAAAGGTTTCATTTTGTACTTTCCCATCAGATTCAACATGCCGGGAATACTTCCGCCAACCCCCCTTTGTCCCCCGTCGATATGGACATGAAGGTTCTTACTCCGTTTGATTTCATGAGGATGTCCGGCGGCTGCTACATCTTCCCTTGAGGCAAAGCGGGCGGAAAAATTGATTACTCTCCCCTCAACTGCCCAAAAAGACAGAGCCGTTCCTCCGTCGGAGAAAGAAACCCGGCGAACAGCAGTTCGATTCCCGCTTTCCTGAGGTTTTAAATAGTTAAAAGATAGCTCATCGGCATCTGCTTCATGTATACCCACAAGGGCACCAGCCTGTCTGTCGACGTAACACTCCTGAGGCCCCCTGCCATACCAGCAAACCTGACGGTATCTGGAGGGAATTACCATGCGGCTCCCGAAGCGGACCATTTCTCTCCATGGGCGGCCCTGCATTTTTACATTTACCTGTCCATTATTCTTAAAGAAAAACTCCTGATGCAGTGGGGCTGTAAATCCTGAAACTTTCAGAGATAATTTCAATTGAAGCCCTTCGGCGGCCTGTTTTACCTTCCAGCTTTTCAGGATACGGTTCCTGCCGGCATTCTCCCAGTCCTTTCCGTAAATCCGATTGGCCAGACGAAAGAGTCCTTTCCGCAGCCGATTTCCAATCAATCCAGCCGGAAGAAATTCATCAAGAAATAACGCCATACCCAACTGTTCATTGTCTGTCGGGGCCCGGAAAAAATCCGGCTGTAACGATTCAGCCAGCATATTGCCTTTCCCGAAGTCCAGAAACTCTAAACTGCCATCGGTCAGGCTCACCCTTGCGCCCATTCCGCCGCCGGCAATATAGAGCTTTCCCGCCTTCTCTTCATACTGCCACCGGGAAGCTGGGGACTCAGGGTTACTCGTGTTACCTTCTACAATGGATTCAAACTCCGGAGTTATTTCCAGATAGTCCAAAATAGCATCGGCTACTTTTTCTCTAGGTATAGAAGGAACAGGCAGCTGCATCCTGACTATTTCGAAACCTGAAGGAGCCCATTCGCTTTCCTCCTTCAGGCAGACTTTGAACGTAATAAAACCCTCACCTTCGCTGGGGAAAGCCGCCAGATTTCGGAACAGGTTAACCGTTTTGCTCTCACCCGGTGGAATATCCGGTTTCCGGATAGTTCCCTCAGCTACAGCAATGCCATTTCGCTCCAGAATCCAGCTGATATCGTATCTCGCCAAATCAACGTGAGCATGATGATTAAAAAGGGTAACCCTGCCGGTCCTGATATCCTCAGCCAGAAAAGATACAGGTGAATACAGAGCTTTCACCTCGGCTATCTCCGGCTGGGGTTTACGATCAGCGGTAACCAGACCATCTGCGCAAAAAATCCCGTCGTGAGGTTCCTCTCCGAACTCACCGCCGTATGCCAGATACTCTTTTCCCTCTTTATCTTTTTTATATAAAGCCTGATCAGCAAAATCCCAGATGAAACCTCCAGCGATGTGGGGATAACGGTTGATAATCTCCATATAATCAGAAAAATTACCCAGACTGTTTCCCATTGCATGGGCGAACTCACAAAGAATCAGAGGTTTATTCCTGTACTTACGGGGTGAAACCGGCCAACCGAAAGGATGTCCGGGCTCTCCCTGGGCAATCCGGACTTTTTTACGCCGGCCGATTTTTTCTACAACACCCGCATTGGCATACATCAGGCTGAAAAAATCCGATATATCCAGCCGGTGGTCCCCTTCATAATGAATGGGCCGTGTCGTATCCAGGGCTAGAGCAGCGGATTTCATTTTTTTAAAATTGGATCCGGAACCGGCCTCATTGCCTAAAGACCAGATAATGATGCTAGGGTGATTCCGATGATTCAGTACCACCCTTTCCATTCTCTCAACACAGTTATCCGTCCACTCAGGAAGGGATGCCGGCAGTTTTTTTCTTAAACCGTGACTCTCGACATTTGCCTCATCAACAACATAAAGACCAATCCGGTCGGCAATCTCGTAGAGAGCAGAAGAATTGGGATAATGACTGCAGCGGACCGCATTGATATTGTGCTGTTTCATCAGAATCAGATCGGATTCAATTACTTCCCGGGGGACGGCCTGTCCATATCGGGGATGAATGTCGTGGCGGTTCACCCCGAAGAGTTTCACCGGACGTCCGTTCACCATTAAAACGGCACCTTTCGAACCCTGGATAATTTCCACCTGCCGAAAGCCCCAGGCCATACTGCGTACATCAAGAAGGGTCCCCTCTTCATCGCTGAGCTCAACAACAAGGCTGTAGAGATGAGGATTCTCACTGCTCCATTTCTCAGGTTCTATTACCGGTACAGAGGTTTCAGCAACAGACTGTCTATCTCCGGACAATGCTACTGAAACAGGGTTACTGGAAGCCAGAATATCTTTGCTTCCAGGCTCATACAGATACCAGCGTACAGTCCGGTTTATATTCCCCTCTCCGACAATTTTATCAAGTGTTACAGATACCTCCATCTGAGCATCTCTGAAGGTTTTACTGAAACTGCAGCGTGCATAAACATCGAAAATACCTCCGGGTGGTGGAGCTATCAGCTTCACCGAACGGATAATGCCCCCCATACGCCACATATCCTGATCTTCCAGGTAGGTTCCTGCACACCATTTGTAGACTTTTACAGTAAGAATATTCTTTGCCCGTTTTTTCAGGTATGGACCGATTACAAATTCAGAGGGAGAGTAGCTGTCCTGGGTATACCCCACATACTCACCATTCAATTGAATCTCAGCGGCAGATCTGATTCCATCAAAGCGGAGTATCATACCCTCCCGCCTCTCTTTCCATTCTTTAGGTATAAGAAAAGTGGTTTGATAACAACCGGTAGGATTATCATCGGGATTGATTGCCGGAGGATGTGACGTATCATGGCTGTAGGGGTATACAACGTTGGTGTACTGGGGTGTTCCATAACCGTGTATCTCCCAGTTTGACGGCACCGGAAGAGTTTTCCAGTCCTTCGTTTTTTCTTCTTTCTCCTGTGCTGGGTTCGGATACCATTTAAACTGCCACTCACCATCCAGGCTCAAAGCCCAGGGGCTCTCGATATCCCCGGCGCTGGAATACGGCAACTGCTGAAAACGACCCGGGAGTTTGTTCCTGCCGGTTATCTCCGGATTCTGCCAATCTGAATCACTGTGTTTGTTCGGGTCTGAATGATATCTGAACTGCTCTTTTGCCATGACGGAGCGTATCATGAGAGCTGTTTTTTTCAAAGTAAGCAGACTTGCCTGAAGAACCGTAAAAAATTAGACTTAAATCTCTATTGGAGGGATATAGTGGCTCTGAAATGGAAAAACCTTAACGATACTGACGCATTTACCCAGCTCAGACGGACTGACACATTATTTAATCCGGCAGACGATCTTACAGAAGAACGTGTTAATTCATGGAAAGTTTCAGCTGTGGCGGGTATCACCTTTTATTACGGGGCCTCGATGCTGACTGAAATCGACATTAGCCGCCTTCAGGCTCTATCCGATGAGCAGAACCTGATAGGGAAGTACAAAGCTGTTATCAACGGTGAGAGAATCAACACCGGTGAAAACAGACGGGTACTCCACCAGCTCACCAGAGGTCAATTAGGAAAGGATGTCGTAGAAAACGGTGAGAACATTCGATCCTTTTACGAAGAACAGAATACCCGGATAAGAGATTTTTCCGGAAAAGTTCATTCGGGGATTATCAGGGGCTCCACAGGAAAAGCATTTGACACAGTTGTTCAAATCGGAATCGGCGGCTCAGATCTGGGCCCCAGAGCACTCTACCTGGCCTTGAGGCAAACTCAAACACCAAAGATGAAAGCCTTTTTCGTCTCCAATGTCGATCCTGATGATGCGGCAGATGTTATATCCCTCATCAACCCGGAAACCACCCTGTTCATCCTTGTTTCAAAAAGCGGAACAACCCAGGAAACCCTGGCCAACCGCGATCTTATTATGGCCAGAATGAAGGCTGCCGGGGTTCAAGACTACAACCCGGCAAAGCATATTATTGCCGTAACCAGTAAAACCAGTCCTCTGGCCGAATCCTCATCCGTACTGGACTCGTTTTTCATCGACGACTATATCGGCGGCCGGTACTCTTCCACCAGCGCTGTCGGCGGAGCGGTTCTCTCCCTTGCTTTGGGACCGGATACTTTTGACGCCCTTCTTGATGGTGCCGGCGAAGTAGACAAGGCGTCATTGGAAAAGGATATCAGAAAGAATGCATCCCTTCTTGATGCCCTGATCGGTGTGTTTAACCGGAATGTCCTTGGTCTGCCTTCCACTGCGGTGCTGCCCTACAGTCAGGCCCTCTCACGTTTTCCGGCCCATCTGCAGCAATTGGATATGGAATCCAACGGCAAAAGCGTAAACCGCCGGGGAGAGGCTGTCTCCTACCCCACCGGACCTGTGGTATTCGGGGAGCCTGGAACCAACGGTCAGCACTCCTTCTACCAGCTGCTGCATCAGGGAAGCGATGTGGTGCCACTTCAGTTCATCGGATTTCGGGAGTCCCAGAAGGGGGAGGATGTTGAAACCTTCGGTTCTACCAGCCAGTCCAAGCTCAATGCCAATCTGGCAGCCCAGATAATAGCCTTTGCCAGAGGAAGTAATAATAAGAATCCCAATAAAAACTTCGACGGGATGCGGCCGAACACTCTTTTAACAGCCAAAAGACTGAATGCCCGAGTACTCGGCGGTCTGCTGGCCCATTTTGAAAACAAAGTGATGTTCCAGGGATTCTGCTGGAATCTGAACTCCTTCGACCAGGAAGGGGTGCAGCTGGGGAAAATCCTGGCAGGTTCCGTTCTTGATGGAAGTTCAGATGATGAGGCTCTGAAAGCTTATGCTTCCATACTCGGGGTAAAGTAATTTCCCGATTTTCAGAAATTTCAAGACAATTTTCATCCTGCGTGATAACATCCTTTTCAGCATCTGAAAAATAAGGATTGATTACAGTTTATGCACCCAACCATCTGCGGCACTCTGCCCCTGGGCTTCCCGGTACTGGTAACTGCAGCAATACTCATTTTCGCCGTTCCGCTTTCTGCGGCTGCGGATGAAGTTGATTCTGTAGAAACCATCATAGGCCCCTTCAGGGATGCTGTTTACAACCACTCTCTCAACGATATCGAAGTCCGGCAGAGCTATCAGAAGACTTTGAATGAGATTTTCTCCTCAAATCTCAATTTAATAGAAGCTGAACACACCAGGGCTTTGGGCGCATATTATCTCGGGCGGTATTACCAGGCCATTAAAAACCGGGAAGAAATGGCAGCCTATGCCGGAGACTTACGCAAAGGGCGCTACCTTGCCCTGAGGAGATACTATACCGAACGGGAAGCGGCTCTGGATGCCTACAAAGAGGCACGAATTGCAGCAGAAAGTTATCTGGAGCTGAACCCCGGTGCTGAATCTCACAGCCTCCTTGGAGAAATTCTCGGACAGATGCTCTTTCTCGGCAGTGCCGGTCAGGCTCTTGCCATTGGTCCTAAGGCCAGAAAGCAGGTAAAAACCGCTCTGGAGCTGAACCCCGACTATCAAAAAGCCCTTATTCAGGAAGCTTCCCGGCTGGCCTATTCACCTCCGGCTTACGGTGGAAACCCGGAAAAGGCCAGAGAGCTGTACCGCAGAATTCTCCGAGAAGGGATTAAAGACAAGGAGGATGAGTTTAACATCTATGGAGGTTTTGCTATGGCCTCTTTTATGGAAAAAGACGATGCACAAGCCCTCTCCTGGTTTCGAGAAGCCCTGAATTTGTATCCGGAAAATATTTTTGTACTGGGAATGATGGATTTTCTCCTGGAGAGTTTCATTGGTTAAAGATATTTATATTTGGCTGGTTATTGCCACAGGTACATACACACTGCTGTTCACCATGGCCAATATCATTTATCTGCATTATATCGCCAGGAAACCGGACTGCAGCGACGGCCCTCTGGTATCCGTCCTTATTCCGGCCAGAAACGAATCTGCAAGAATTACCCCGACTCTGGAGGGACTGGCCGGACAGGATTATCAGAATTTTGAAGTGATTGTTCTGGATGATAACTCGGAAGATGGTACTTTGGAATTTGTTGAAACACTGATGAAGGGAGATGACAGATTCCGGGCTGTTAAAGGGGCAAAGCTCCCCCCGGGATGGAAGGGAAAACCCTATGCCATGCAGCAGCTTATTACCCTTGCCGCGGGAGAGATTCTCATTTTTCTCGATGCCGACATGTGCCCGGGGAAACAGCTTGTATCCTGGACTGTCACAAACTTCAAAGCCCATCAGGTTGACTTTCTATCAGGGTATGCCCGGCACACATCTCCTGAGAAAAAGGAATACCTGCTCTTTCCTGTGATGTACCTGGCTACATCCTTTCTTCTGCCCCTATGGCTGTTCCGTCACAGTAAAACTTACATGTTCTCCCATGCTATCGGACAGTTTTTTTGTGTAAGGAATGAGGTTCTGAAGGAAATCGGCGGATTTAATCCGGTAAAAGATAAGATTAATGAAGATATACAGATGGCCCGGTATTTGAAGGGTGCAGGTTACAGCCAGGTATTTATGGATGCCAAAGACTACCTGTCAGGAAATATGTACGACTCAATGAGCCATGCAAAAATGGGAATTATGCGGGTGGTGTATGAATACTTTGATAAGCAGGTTTATCCCTTTCTCTTTATGGGTTTTGTGATGGTGTCATTTCTCATACTCCCGGTTCCTCTCACTCTTATCGCCGTTTTAACCGGAAGCAGCCTTTCATTGCCTCTTGGTCTGGGTGTACTGCTGTTACTCGCATCCTGGGGTATCACCATGACCGACAGAAAGCTTCCATGGTTTACGGCATTTCTGTATCCAATTCACTTCACCTGGGTTCTGATTCTCTCGATTCGCTCAATTACCCTTTCAAAAAAGGGACTGGGGTATATATGGAAAGGCCGTACCGTCCGTTGATAAAGGAGTCCCCCTTCCGCCGGGGACTCCGGATTGCAGGCTACTTCTTCTTTTATCCCCTTCTTTTTCTGACGGTGATTCCATACTACAGCCTTCGGGTAACAGGGAGAAAACGATTGGGCATCAGGAGACCGGGAATAACCGTGATGAACCACTGTATCGACCTGGAATGGTTTTTCATCTGGCACGCCGCCCGGCCCCGGTACATACGCTTTGTAGCCGAAGAGGCCAACATGAAAAGAGTCGATGCCGGATGGTTCAACTGGATTATGGGTGTTATCGGCATCCCTGATGATAGGCCGATGACTGTAGGCAGCTCGGTTAAAGCGGCTCTGGGAAGGGGTGAACTGGTTCATTTTTTCCCCGAGGGTGTGATTAAACGTGGGAACCAGAAGCCCTCAGGATTTATCATCGGAGCCGCTTGGTTTGCCTGTTTGTACAATGTTCCTTTGATTCCGATTTCAGAGATATTACTGAAAAGGCCTATCCACCGTTTTCTTCCATGGTGGCCTCCCCGGGTAAAACTGATTGTCGGAGAAGCCCTAAATCCTGAAAATTTCATCAGAGAAGGAGAAAAAAAACGGAAAGCTGCCGCCCGGATGAACCAGAAGGCTGAAAACCTCATACAGGAAACCATAAAGAGACATCACAAGAGAGATTAATAAGAATCAATTCATCATGGAAATTGGCTGACGAGTGGATTCCAGAACATCCCGCCAGAGGGAACCTTCGTTGTAAACCTGCTTCCGCTTAAAGGTGGCCATGTGGATGGGGACATGAACCAGAACATTGCTCCACTGACCGATCAGACAGGCGGTCCGACCGGTCATGGCGGCATGAACAGCATTGGCACCCAGGCGGGCACAGTAATAAGAATCCACCGGGTTGGCAGGTGAGGCCCTGATGATATAACTGGGGTCGATATATTTGATATTCGCTTCCCGCCCCTTTTCGGTGAGAAACTTATGAATGGCGTCTTTCAGGTACAAACCGATATCGCCGTAGGATTTATTCCCCGATGCATCCAGCCCGTCCTTACCGCTGTTAAGCAGTTCCTGTCCAGCTCCTTCGGCAACAAGAATTACAGCATGTTTTCTCTTATCCAGCCTGTTTTCAAGAGTTTTCAGCAGACCGTTCTCCCCTTCCATCGTAAATGGAACTTCAGGAATCAGACAGATATTCACATCACTGGTGGACAAAGTGGTATGGGTAGCGATAAAACCCGAATCCCGGCCCATCACTTTTACCAGGCCGATACCATCCGGGGCACTTTTTGCTTCCACATGCGCCGCGCTGACAGCTTCCACCGCTTTGGCCACAGCGGTGTTAAAACCAAAAGTTTTCTGAACAAACATGATGTCGTTATCTATTGTTTTCGGGACACCGACACAGGCAATTTTTAAACCTCTTTTTTTAACCTCATCTGAAATGGCCTGACTGCCCCGGAGGGTTCCATCCCCCCCTATTGTGAAGAGGATATTGATATTCATTCTCTCCAGAGCATCAACAATGGGTCCTTCATCACCATACCCACGGGAAGAGCCTAGAACGGAACCGCCCAGATTGTGGATGTCGTCAACTACATCGGGATTGAGATCTATGGGGGAAAGGTTGAACTCCGGCAGGAATCCCCTGTATCCACTACGAATCCCGCTAATCCTCTCCACACCATAGAAATACCACAGAGTTCGGGTAATGGAACGAATCACATCGTTCAGCCCCGGGCAAAGTCCGCCGCATGTAACGATTGCCGCATGAGAATGACTGGGAGAAAAATAGATTTTTTCCCGTGGTCCGGCCATTTCCAGCATCCAGGCAGGATCGTAATCCGGGCCTACGTTGGAGGCATCGGTTGTGTTGGATCGCAGAATGAACTGATCGTCCCGGGTGTAATTGGCAATGGAATCCCCCAGTTGAGTGGAATAAGGCTTGGGGGAAGGAACTTTACAGGCTCCCAGGGTTGAAATGCGAAAATCGTATTTAATTTTATCAGACATGGTGCAATCTCCTGCCCATAAATATGACGGAGAGATGAATCAGAAGCAAGTACAAGCCCAAGGATACTTCACACATCCTTGAATGGATGTTAACGTCTCTAAAACAGGAGAAAACCATGAAAATTCTCATTGTCGGCGGGGCTGGATACATCGGATCCCATGTGTGCTATGCATTTAACGACCGCGGTGATACCGTCTCTATCCTGGATAACTTTTCCTCGGGAAGCCGTGTAAACTACCCTGAAAACACAGAAGTTTTTACTGGTGATATTCTTGATAAAGTGTTCCTGAATAAAATATTATCAATTGGGTGGGATGGGGTTGTTCATCTTGCCGCTTTCAAAGCTGCCGGTGAATCCATGGTTAATCCGGGAAAGTATGCGGAAAATAACATCAGCGGTACAATCAACCTGCTGAATGCAATATCCGAAAATGGGAATCCCCCTCTGGTATTCTCTTCCTCTGCAGCAATTTTCGGTGAACCTGTCAGGCTGCCTATAGACGAGGATCATCCTAAAAATCCGGAAAATTTCTATGGGTATACAAAACTGGAAATAGAAACTCTTCTGGGCTGGTACGATAGACTTAAAGGACTCAAATCGGCCGCCCTGAGATATTTCAATGCCGCCGGATACGACCCTGAAGGGCGGATTACCGAACCTGAAAAAAATCCACAAAACCTGTTGCCTATCCTGATGGAGGCTGCAGCAGGAATCAGAGAAGGTGTTACCATCTACGGGGATAACTACGATACCGAGGACGGAACATGTATACGGGACTATGTCCATGTTTCAGATCTTGCTGAAGCCCATGTTCTTGCGATGAATTACCTGATTGGGAAAAAAAGAAGCATCCAGGTAAATCTCGGCAGCGAATCGGGAATCAGTGTAGCCCGGATGGTGAATGAAGCCATCCGAATAACCGGAGTTGATTTCAAGCACAGTGTGGGCCCCAGGCGCCCGGGAGATCCAGCCAATCTGGTTGCCACTTCTGCCATGGCCAGAAAACTTCTGGGCTGGAAAGCCAGCCGAAGTGATGCTGTTTCTTTATTGGAAAGTACCTGGAGTATCTACAAAAGTCTGTAAATAGCAGTATGGCCTCCATGTATCTGCCCAGGAAGAATACCGGGGAAAATATAATATAGTACTTGTATTGTTTAATCCTGACTATTACACTTGAAATAATCAACTTTCCACTGGAGAATCTTATGCTTACCGAAAATATTACGGAATTAATCGGAAATACTCCCTTACTGCGGTTAAACAAACTTTCAACTGCTGGAGGGGCTTCAATTTACCTTAAACTTGAAATGCTTAATCCAATGAGCAGTGTTAAAGACAGACTTGGAATCGCAATGATAAGGGATGCTGAGGAAAAGAATCTTCTTGATTCAAACTCCCTGATTGTAGAGCCGACAAGCGGTAATACCGGTATCGCACTTGCCTTTATCTGTGCACAAAGGGGCTACAAACTCGCTTTAACCATGCCGGAATCCATGAGTATTGAACGAAGAAGAATACTGACGGCCCTCGGTGCCACTCTTTACCTTACACCGGCTCAAAAAGGAATGAGCGGAGCACTTCAGAAAGCCAGCGAACTGGTAAAGGAGACTCCCGGCGCATTAAGCCTGAAACAGTTCGAAAATCCTGCAAATCCGAATTATCACGAAGCGACGACAGGGCCTGAAATCTGGAAGGACTTAAACGGTAATCTGTCGGTCTTTGTTGCAGCTGTAGGAACCGGGGGAACGTTCACCGGGGTTTCCCGATACTTAAAAAAACAGAATCCGGCGGTTAAAACGGTAGCGTTGGAACCTGAGTCCTCAGCTGTACTGTCAGGGCGGCCTGCAGGAGCCCATAAAATACAGGGTATCGGAGCCGGTTTTATTCCCGGTGTAATGGACGTCGATCTGGCGGACGAGATAATCACTGTCGACTCGGAAGAAGCCGGGAAAATTTCAAGAAGGCTGGCAAAAGAGGAAGGCGTATTTGCCGGTGTCTCTACAGGAGCAAATGTTGCCGCTGCCATGAAGCTGGGAGAAAGAGATGAATACAAAGGGAAAAATATAGTTACAATAGGCTGTGACACCGGAGAACGCTATTTAAGTACCTGGCTATATCAGGAGGAGGAAAAGTAATGGGATTTTCAACAAAGGCAATTCACGAAGGATGGGGACCTGAGAACTCCGTAAGAGCCGTTCCGATTCACCGGACCACAGCGTACAATTTCAGGGATACCACTCATGCCTCAGACCTTTTTGCCCTGAAAGAACTCGGCCACATCTACACGAGGCTCAACAATCCTACACAGGATGTACTGGAAACCCGTATGGCGGCTCTAGAAAGAGGAACCGGTGCCCTGGCCCTGTCCTCCGGCACCGCTGCCATATTCAACAGCATCATCAATGTCGCCAATCAAGGTGATGAAATTGTCGCATCCTCAGAGCTCTACGGGGGCACCTACACCCAATTCAAGAGTATACTTCCCCAGTTCGGCATCAAGGTTAACTTTGTAAACCCCCATGACATATCAGCGTGGAAAGCAGCTTCAAACGAAAAGACCAGAGCCTTTTATTATGAGACAATCGGGAATCCATCCCTGAGAGTCCCTGATTTTCTAGCTATAAAAGAAGTGGCCGAAGAAATCCATGTTCCAATTATTGTTGATGCCACATTCACTACACCATATCTATTTAATCCCATCGAATATGGAGCCGACATCGTCGTACATTCCCTGACAAAGTGGATCGGCGGTCACGGAACTGCGGTCGGAGGTATTGTGGTAGAATCGGGAAAGTTCGACTGGACCGACCCGAAGTTCTCAACGTTCAACGAACCTGATACCGGTTATCACGGTCTTCGATATGCCCACGATCTTGGAGACCTATCTCCCATGGCATTTGTCCTTCGGATGAGGCTGGTACAGCTCAGGAATCTGGGAGCCTGCCTGAACCCGGACAACGAATGGATGTTTCTTCAGGGCCTGGAAACTCTGGCTCTGAGAATGGAAAGGCATTCTTCCAACGCAGCTTCCATTGCCGATTTCCTTTCTAACCACCCTGCTGTTTCCTGGGTACGGTATCCCGGACTGAAAAAAGGCAATGATAACTATCCGAATGCAGTGAAGTATCTGAAAAAAGGTTTTGGAGGTATGGTTGTCTTCGGTATAAAAGGCGGTCGTGAAGCCGGAGCGAAGTTCATTGAATCCCTGGAGCTTTTCAGCCATGTGGCTAATGTCGGAGATGCCAAGAGTCTGGCCATACATCCGGCATCCACCACCCACTCTCAACTCAGTGAAGAAGATCTTACCGCTGCTGGTGTCGGAGCAGACTTAGTTAGATTATCCATCGGTATTGAGGATATTGAAGATATACTTGCAGACTTGGAGACAGCTCTGAAAAATTGAGAAACGACAAATCTCCGGCGAACCGTTATACTGTGTTTTATGAGTACAAGATGTGAGATGATACTCGAAGGGTTGGATGAATACCTGACTCAGCTGGAAGACTTTCGAGAAACGGTGCTTTCCACCATGGTTATGGTAAATGAGATTCCTGCACCAACTTTCAAAGAACGGAACAGGGCTGAATTTCTTGTTGACCGGTTCAGTGAACTGGAGATGCTCAACGCTTCAATTGACGAGAAGGATAATGTTCTGGGCATTATTCCCGGTAGAGTCGGAGACAGGGATATTCTGATAGCGGCACACCTGGATTCTCTTTTTGATGAAACAGTCGATCATACCGTTACCCTTGAGCCTTCCATGGCCATCGGGCCCGGAGTAAGCGACAACAGCCTCGGAGCAGCGGTTCTTGGAACTCTTCCCCTTGTAATGGAACGGGTGGGTTTAGAACTTGATGCCAATCTTGTTCTTTTAGGCAGCTCCCGCAGTCTCGGCCGGGGGGATCTGGAAGGGCTTCGGTTTGTTCTTGATAACTACAAACGGCCATTTACAGCTGCGGTCTGTCTGGAAGGAATCAGACTGGGGCGTTTGAGCTTTTCATCTATCGGGATGCTCAGGGGAGAGCTCACATACAGAATCCCAGAAGAGTACGACTGGACCAAGTTCAACTCAGTCGGGGCCATCGTAGATATGAACGACATGATTAACCGTATCTTGGAAATTCCCCTGCCCAGAAAACCGAAAACAACCATAGTAATGGGTCAGATGGAAGCGGGAACCTCCTACAATACCCTTCCGACGAAAGCAAGATTGAGGTTTGAAATTCGCAGTGAATCAGAAGAGCTTGTATCAGAACTGGCAACCAGGATCAGTTTTCTGGCAGAGGAAATGACATCAAAAACCGGAGCAAAAGTGGAATTCAAAGAAATTGCCCGTCGGAGACCCGGCGGAACAGATTTCTCCCACCCTCTGAACACCATCAGCAGGGAAATCCTGAATAGACTGGATATCAAGCCGCGTATTACTCCCAGCTCATCAGAACTTGCAGCTCTTATAGAAAAGGGGATACCGGCAATAACCATAGGACTCACTACTGGTGAGAATGCCGGAGAACCGGAAGAATCTGTATTAATTAAGCCGATCAGTAAAGGATTGGCACAATTGATGGCCCTGTTAAGAGCTATCGACATGGGGTGTGCAAATGAATCTTAACAAATGGATACAGGACAATACCTACCATCATTCCGCCTTTGCAGACCTCAAAGAACTCGTGGAGCAAAAGGAAAAATCCGGCCTAACCATTTCCCTATGCATACCCACTCTCAATGAAGAGAGAACCATCGGAAAGGAAGTCGTTATATTCAAGTCGGAATTGATGAACCGCTACCCTCTGGTGGATGAGATAGCCATTATTGACTCCGGATCCAAGGATAGAACCCTGGAAGTGGCCTCCAGTTTCGGAGCTGATACCTACCTCTCGGACGATATACTTCCCGAAGAAGGAGCAAAACGGGGTAAGGGAGAGAACCTCTGGAAAGCTATTTATCAGCTCAAGGGTGATATTATTGTTTACATTGATGCGGATATTAAAAATATTCATCCTCGATTTGTATACGGCCTGATCGGACCACTGATAAAAAGACCCGAGATAAGTTATGTTAAGGCCTTTTACGACCGGCCTCTGGCATTTTCCGACAGTGTCCGGCCTTCAGGCGGCGGTCGGGTAACCGAAATTCTCACCAGACCCCTCTTCAGCCTGTATTTTCCGGAATTAACCGCAATTATTCAGCCCCTGTCAGGAGAATATGCAGTACGCCGGAATGTGCTGGAATCCATATCCTTCCCTGTGGGCTATGGGGTGGAAACCAGTCACCTGCTGGATGTCTATCAGACACATGGAATGAAGGCCTTTGCCCAGACCGATCTGGACCAGAGAGTTCATAGGAACCAGGAAACCCGGGCTCTTGGAAAAATGTCTTTCGGGATACTCCAAACTTTTCTTAACAGGCTTCATAGCTATGGAACAATTCAGAGTGACCATGAAATTCAAACCGTTCTACGGCAGTTCCAGGTACAGAATGAAAAATATGAGACAGTTGAATACAACATTCCCGAATACGAGCGCCCCCCGATGATAACGATACCTGCCTACAGGAAACTACGAGGACTGCCTCCCCTTAAAAATAAATAATGAGGAGGAACCCTCCCGGCACCCTGCCGGAGTACCCTGTAAGGACTCGACGTCAGGTCAACAACCGTTGAGGGCTTCCCTTCAGGTACTAAACCTGAATCCTCAACCAATGCTGTTTCATTACCGAACTCTGCTTCGATTTCCGAAGGGGTATTCATAAAAGGCCGGCCGCTTCGGTTTACACTGCTTGAATACAGCGGAAATCCTAAATCTCTGATTAAATTCCTCAGGGATGTGTCTTCCGGTATCCTGAAAGCGGCAGTTCCACCCTTTATCAGTTGAAATACAAAAGTATAAGGCCCGGGCCAGAGGTTCAGAATATCAGTTTCCCGGGGTAGAATAGCTACATCCTCCAAAGCAGAGGTGTCGGATATAAGCTGAAGAAAAGGATTTTTTTCATCCCGGCCTTTTATTTTACGAATCAGATACTCTGTATCAGGAACTTTCCCTGTGAACCCGTATATGGTGTCACAGGCCAAAACAACAACTTCACCGGATCTTAGATATTCTTTTATTTTACGACGGCTTTCATTACTTCGTTTTAACAGCATCTCTTAATTTCCAGATAATCAGTGAAAACAATAGAAAGATAATGCCCGCAGCAACAGCAAAGATTCTCAGCAGGCTTTCATCAGTTTGCGGCAGCGGAGAAAGATGCAGTACCCCACCGGCATCGGGGAGAAGGTGTGAATATTTCATATTTCGGAATTGAACAACCTTATCATCTGTCCGGTAAAGGCCCAACGCCCTGGCCCCCACAACAATTGACTCCGGATCGCTGCGTAAAGCTGTAAGTTTTACGATAAGATCTTCATGTTTGGTGTCAAGAGCGATCAGATTACCGGAAAGTAATTGATTTCGAACCCTGATTTTATCCAGAGCCGTTACTCCGTTTTCTCCAAAAAAGAGACTTAATAGTGAAAAAGTAAGAAAAAAGACGTATAGTGCCACAAGAAATACCGAACGTTTCATAGTTTGATTGACGGCTTAGAGCACATCGTCCTTTACATGGAATTCACCACTCCATTATGATTAGAGATGATTAGTGCTGTAAGTCAGAGAAATTAACTCAACCTGCAGGCTGATTTTGACGATAAACGTAGGGTAAGATACTGCCTCTCGGGAGCAACGATTTATGGCCGTGGACAAAAAGAATCGGGAAGAGCAAAACCTGGAACGCTATGGAGTCTGGGTAAAAGCCGGTCCTGATGGAATTAACGAACATGAGAGTACAAGCCTTGAATTGATGGAAATAGATGATTCCGACCAGGATGAATTGCTCATTACCGAAGAAGAAGAGAAACTTCTAGGTGAACTTGAGGAGTCATCACTTCCCGATTTCGGTGATTTTGACGAACTTGATGATTCCTTCGACGATCCTTTTGAAAATGATGCCCTTGAGAATAACCTACCAATGGGTGATTCCTTCAGCAGCGATGATGAGTCAAAAGAACTGCTTCACAAAATCGAAGATGAACTGTCTGCCCTTCGTAATGAAATCAGACAGCTGAAAGATGAACTCACCGGAATGAGGGTTCCATCCGTTTCAACAGAAGAAGACGATGCGGCAGAAAACGGCGGCTTTTTCGATGAGGAAGAAGATGAAACGATCGCATTAACCGGTGATGAACTTGACAATATTCTTGATTCAGCAGACATGACTGAAGAATCTGTTGAAAAGGAGTCTGACGATTTCAGCCCTGTTGATACAAACTTTGCAAATACTGATTCTACCGAATCGGATCTGGAAGAAATTTCACTATCCGAAGATATCCCTTCTTTGGAAGAACCAGCCCCAAGTGAAGATGAAGAGTTGATCGATCTCTCAGAAGATTTTACAGAGCTGGATCTAGATGACGTTGAAGACCTCAAAATAGATGACATTGAAGATATTGAAGATATTGAAGATATTGAGGATATTGAAGAAGTTGAGGAAGAGGTTGAGACAGATCCGGCCTTGTCGATCCTCAGCAGTCAGGAAGATTTTAAGATTGAAGGGGATCCGGACACTATTGAGATAGAAATTCCCGGCCCTGAAGAAGATCAGGTAGTTAATATTGACGACATTGAGAATGATTTTGAAGATGTCACAGATTTTGATGACTTCGGCCTTGATGAGGATGATTCGTCACAAAGTGAAACCGTCGAAAGCCCCCTGGTGGAAGAGACAGATGAAGATTTTCTTTCCATCCCTTCTGAAGATACGGTATTAACAGAATCGTTTGAAGAGGATGTTTTTGATGAAGGTGAAATCGTTGAAATTGATCTGACAGATACTGAAGATGATTTTATTGTTTCATCTGAATCAGAAAATTCCGATATTGAGATGGAAGAAATATCCCTTGATGATTTTGGAATAGAAGAATCTGATGTCCTCGCAGTATCTGAAGAAACATCTGCTGCCCCTAATGATGAGTTGAATCTGGACGACGTTGAGACCATCGATTTTGAATCCGTTCTGGCCGATAGCATAGATGAAATAGAAGAGGTTGAATTAGAGCAGGACGAAGAAATAACTCTTGATGCTGAACCTGAAGATATTGATTATGAACTCGATATTGAAGAATTATCTCTTGAAGCCGATGATATCGACCCGGAACTCGAAGAGTTGGATCTGGAGCCTGAAGTACTCGAAGCTGAACTTGATATCGAAGAAGTACCCCCCGAACTGGAGATTTCCGACGATACTCTTGAAGAAATAAATCTGGATACCATCAGTCAGGAAGAATTTGAAATTGAAGAGATAAACCTCAGTAGTCCGGATGATGATGAGATTCCCGATATATCACTGGATGAGGCAATCGATGAGATTGAAACGGTTGAAGAGTTCAGCCTAGATGAACCCGTTGAAGATCTGAACGATGAAGTAACTGTTACTCTACCGGATAATGATTTTAATGAACTTCCGGGAACTGAAGAAGTAGACCTTGATTCTCTTGATGCTCTGGTTACTGAAGAAGCTGAAGAAGTCGTGGAAGAAGATATAGTCGATCTGGAAGAAACGCCGGAATCTACAGCTGCAGGCCTCCGGGAAAAAACGAAAGCGGCACTTGAACTCAGTTCACTCCCCGGGGATTTAAAAGAAGAGATTAAAGAAGTACTCAAATATATGGATCAGCTGCTTGAATCATTGCCCGATGATAAGATTCAGGAATTTGCCCGAAGTGAGCATTTTGAAGTTTACAAGAAAATATTTGAGGAGTTGGGGATTAACGACTGATGGGTCTTCTGGACCGCGTTCGAACCCTCGGCAGCAATACTACCTCAAAAAATAACGATTCGGTACTCGCCTCTTTCCATCATTCTCCGGAGAATATTGACTTTCCCGGGGCTGTATTCAGGGCTGCTCAGTCACTTGTAGGATTTACCAAAGGTGCTCTTCTTCTACCCGATCCCCGGGAAAAGGTATATTATCCTTGGATTTCAGTTGGATTTGACAGAACAACAGCAAGGCGAATGAGAATCCCTGATAATTTCCCAGCTCTTAATACCGGAGATAAAAGCCTGTTATCAGTTAACTCCGAAGATTTTGCCGAAATGCTTTCTACCAGGGAACTCGGATTAATTAAAGATATGATAATCATCCGTCTGGGACCAAAGAATGCTCCTACCGCTCTGCTCCTGGCTTCCGGTCTGCCGGAATCCGGCATCAGCCCTGAAATCAAATCTGACCTGCAGGTTCTCAGTACAGAGCTGGGAGGTGGTATCACCCAAAGTCGTCAGATGCTGGATCGAAGTACTGAAGATGAAATTATCGATCTTACTGAGTGGCTGTCCAGCTGGGGGATGGGAAAAGCTATTCTGGTTACCCTTGATATTACCAATGCTCTGGACTCTCTTATGGATTCAATTTCAGGATTAGAGCTTTATCGTGCCCGTAAAGACGTAGTTAACCTGATAAGACATCTCACCGGGAGGATGGGAAGACTTCATGATTTGAAAAATGGCCGGGTTCTCATACTATTTCCCGAGGAACGTCTTCCTGATTATGAACTGTACCTTCACCACCTTTCACATTCCTTCGCATCATTGTTCTTCAATCTCAGCAATCCTCCAGATTTTCCAGCCGAATTCAATCTTTGGCCGGAGGAGAAAAAGACTGTAGAGGAAAACCTCTCAGGTTTTTTCTAAGGTTTTAAGTGGAACATATATCCATTGAAACCGCACGAAGCGGCGAACCTGCAGCATCCATCGGATCCATCCATATCCATTCAACCTTCAACCCGGAAAAAGAAGCCCAGAGGTTTCTGAACACTCATCTGGAGGGAATACGGCAAAAGTCTGCAGTGGTTATCATTGGAGCCGGACTGGGATACCTCGACCGCGAGTTGAAAAAAGAACGCCCGCATTCAACGATCATAGCTATTCATCTTGACAACAGACTTTTCCATTCCCGTATTCCAAGCGATGCCAGCTCCAATCCGGTTAAACGATGGTATCCTGGATCTGATAAGAATATTGAATCATTTCTCTTTGAAGCTCTTTCTGAAACCTCTATAAGGGGTCTTCGTATATTGGAATGGCCGGCATCTGTCAAAACCTTGTATAAGGCGGCAGAACAAGCAGGGAGAGCGATTTCTACCGTTATTCACCGTTATTCGGGAAATATCAGCACGACTGCGGCATTTGGCAGACAGTGGATTAAGAATACACTGCGGAACTATCTGGAATTGCAGCATGTAATGATTCCCGGGGAAATCACGGAAACAGTAGTACTGGCAGCAGCCGGTCCGAGTCTTGAGAACACATTGGATATATTGAAAAAATTCAGGGGGAATTATCAGTTGTGGGCCTTGCCCTCTTCACTCCCGGCTTTGATAAAGGCCAATCTGGAACCACAACTTATAATCACTACCGATCCCGGTTATTGGGCCCGACTGCATTCGCGATATTTCCCCGAAAATGTTCCTCTGGCCATGCCGCTATCTTCAGCCCCCCGACAAGATACAGATTCTCCGATAATGCTGATTTCCCAAGGTACACCCGGAGAGGAGTATCTTCTACAGAACAGTGAGTGGCCGCGACTCCACTTAGCCTCCAGGGGTACGGTGGCAGCAACTGCAATTGAACTTTGGAAAAAGATCTCAACAGGTTCATTGATTATTACCGGGTTGGATCTTTGCTGGTACGACCTCCGATCCCATGTCCGCCCTCATTCCTTTGACGGGTGGATAGCATCCCTCAGCAGCCGTAAAAATCCTATAAACAACATTCTGTGGGAAAGGGCCGAAAAACTGACACCTGACCACTTGGGAATCTACCGCAGCGGACCGGCATTGAAGACCTACACCGACTGGTTCAGACAGAACCTTCCATCGGGGCGTGTTTTCCGGCTTACCCCGGGGGATGGAGCGAAATCTCCCGTAATGATTCCGGGTGCCCCGGACTGCGGACCAGAGATATTCAAGGTTTCAGAAAGACCTCCTTCATTCCAATCCTTTTCCCTCAGGGCTTCTCCCGAAAGCATCAAAGAGAAAGAGAATAAGGTTAAAACATTGATATCCCGCTGGAAAGACTCACTTGAATCTGATTGCATAGAACTCGGCAATGAAACAGAAGAACTTCTTTACACCTTAGACCCCGGAGGTGTTCTGGAGCTGGGACAAAGCGGCCGCCTGGAATATCCTGAGATCAGAACCCGTCATTTAACGAGGGTTAGGGAATTCTTAGACCAACTGGAATCCGTCTATGGCTGATGAGAGTTTATTCAATCAGAATCTTGTAACTCTGGGAATAAGACATCCGGAGCTGGCAGCATTACTGCCGGAAATCCCGGCCAACCCCGACCTGTCTATTATAAAATCACGAAAGGGTCCTCTGGTACCTGTAATCCACAGGGAAGGGCATTCTTTCCCCATGCACTCCCGTTTCGACCCGGTATCTGAAGGAAACCGCCTCGCTGGAGAAGCACCGGAGGGATATCTAATCGCTTTCGGCCTCGGGGGGGCATATCATCTTAAGGCACTGTTAAAGAAACAGACAGTAACCGGATTGATGGTGATTGAAAAAGATCTCTCTCTGCTACGTGCGATTCTGGAACTTATGGATTTGACAGGCCTGCTCTCGGATTCGAGAGTTCTGCTTGTAATCGATCCCACACCCGAGGATCTGTCAAGAATCGTCCTGGACCGCTATCTGCCTGTTTTATATGGCAATCTGGGAAGTATTACACTTCGCTCACGCTGGGATTTTAGCCCAGATTGGTTTACCAGGCGAGCAGAGGCTCTACGGGGACTTCCTGAGGCACTGGGCCGTGATTATACCGTGCAGACACGTTTTGGACGCCGGTGGTTTGTCCATACCATACTGAACCTGGCCCGCAGTGAAAAAGTGAGTGCCATACTCCCCCCTGCCCGGCGTCTTCTTATAACAGCTGCAGGTCCATCTCTGGAACAGCAGTTGCCTGAGATCCAGGAGAAACAGTCCAAAGGGGCAACTCTGCTAGCAACTGACACTTCTCTCCCTTTACTTGTTACCCGGGGAATTACACCGGATATAGTGCTTTCAATCGACTGTCAGGTAGTCAGCTACCACCACTTTCTTAAAGGTCTACCTCGAAGTACAGTGCTGGTTCTGGACCTGGCATCTCCTCCTGTACTGACGCGTCTAACGGATAAAATTCTGTTTTTCTCCAGCGGCCATCCATTTTCCCTCTACCTGAACAGGCTGTACAGACCCTTTCCTATTCTCAATCTCTCGGGAGGGAATGTTACCCATGCTGCAGTTTCTCTGGCCCAGGCGGCAGGAGCTAATGAGGTTCATCTCTATGGGGCTGATTTTTCCTATCCTTTCGGGCAGGCTTACGCCAGAGGAACATATATTTACCCCTATTTTCAGTCCAGATCCGAGAGAACCGGCAGCTCGGAGGATTCCTTCTGGAAATTCATCAGAGGCTCTCATCCACGACGGGAAACCAACGGCGAGATGTGGCGTATTCGAACTTCATTTATGGATCATTACAGGGAATCTCTCGAAGAAGCTGCCGAATCAATGAACCTGAATCTCATACCTGCTGCAGGATCAGGCGTCCCTATCCGTCACCGATATATAAAAAAACCGGTTACAACAGGTAAAAAAGACCGCGTTCTGCCCATAGTGTCGGCCGGACCGATAACCATCGGGTGGAAAGATTTTCTTGAAGAATACGCAGGCAGACTGGAATCACTTCCCCCTCTAAACGGCCCCCCCCAGGATTACCTGGCAGAACTCGGCACAGAAAACCGTCAGGCATGGGCCACCCTGCTTCCATCGGCTGCAACCTTTAGATCCGATTCAAAGGATGGACCATCCTCTGTAGAAGATGCCCGAAGATGGACATTGGAACGTATCAGACAGATCCCCAGATAATCGATCCATAACCGACAAAGGAGGAGGAAGGGTATACCTCTTTACTGGTTGAATAGCTGAGTATCTGCCCGTTACTGCAGCCAAGTTTCCGAGCAAAAGTCATAGCTCCCACAGCTGCGCCGGCAGAACAGGCCGAATGTTCATCCGCGGCCAGCTCCAGGGCTTTCTTCCCTTCAAATCCAGCCAGGGCTTTTAATATTCTACTATCTCTCTCTTTCATCCAGGCAATGGGTGATTTCAGAGATTCCCGGGGTGTAAAACCGTAGTTCGGACCGTAATGTGTTAAATCGGTAGACCCGACTACAGCGATACGTCTACCGGTCTCTTTAGCGGTGGAAGCCAGAATCTTTCCGAATTCAATTGACTTTTCATCTGAGGGAAGCCTCCAGGCAGCCCACTTTACATGGGGGAACAACACAGCGATGAGAGGCATAATCACCTCAACCGTATTATCCAGGGACTTTTCGCTGACTATAGAGATATCATCAGAAAGGCTTTCATTAACCCGTTCCGAAAATCCTTTATCCCTAACTAAATCACCGGATGGAAGGCACCAGAAGTCCTCTGAATACTCAATAATCGGCCCTCCAGGAGAATTATGTCCCCCGAGTACGATAATAGTTTCAAGATTTCTCTGAAAAGAACTCAGTACTTCGGCGATGATAGAACCACAGAAAGCCCACCCGGCATGAGGGACAATACCGGCTATAATGCCCCTTAAACTGTCCCTGTGGTGAAATTTCGGTTTCCATTCGGATATGAGTTCCCTGATTTCCCCCTCTGAAGAGGGATACCAACCTTCCGGTAAAGCTCTATTACGGATATTCACCACAAGCCCCCTGTTTGCAGTATAATAGATTTTATGAAGAAGACTGTCTCCGTTATTTACACTGTCTTCGTCGTTGCGGCATTGCTTTGTGTCATTGCTTTCTTCGGCTGGAAGACCTATCAATCACGCGCCGTACGGATATCAGATTTCGTAGCACGAACTGATGAATACACGCTTGAATTATCCCGAACCCTGGCAGAAAACAGGAATGTGGATACCGAAGTAACCATCGCCGAAAAATTTATGGACGAGAACCCTTCGCTGATAGCGATACAGGTATATTCCCATGATGACGGATTACGGCTTAGTGTTGTTAAATCAGCTGCAGGTGATTTTTCAAGAAAACCGATTGCAGGCTCTGACAGGTTTGATGGCTTTCCAGCCCGTATCAGATATCACAAGATAACCAAACCAATGCATGTAACCGATATGCAGGGACTTGAAGCCACGTATATTTCAACTGCACTTTCAGGTGCTGAGATTCGCAACAACCTGATGATTATACTCATTACAGTTGTCGGACTTTTTGCCATCACACTTGTTCTTATTCTGGTAAAACCCAAAGAATCCTTCGAGAATTCTGATAACGATGATGGTGATAACGACGTTGATGAAGATGATAATGAAAGTCTTGTAGATTTTGATGATAATGATGATTTCGGACTCCCGAACTTTGATCCTGCCGATACTCTTGATGAAAATGATTTATTCGGAAGCGGCCCGGAAATCAGTGATTCAAAATCAATGGATGATGATTTCAGCCTACCGGAACTTGATGATTTCTCCAATAATCCTACTGCTGTTCCTCCCCCGCTTCCGGAGAGTGTAATACTCAACCGGCTTGAACTGGAGCTGGAAAGGGCCGCATCTTTTAATCAGGATCTATCCCTTCTGATATTCTCAGGGGCATTGGATACTGAGGATAATATCCGTAATTCATACACTTATGAAGATCTGGTATTCCCCCTTGAGAACGGTAATGTCGCTGTGATTGAGATTAATAAAGACCTCGATACATCCCTTACATTAACCGAAGGCTTTGTTAAAGAGCGTATAGAAAGCTATGGAAGCCGTGATCTGAGAGTCGGAATTGCATCCAGAAACGGCCGTCTCATCAGCGCCGGGCGCCTTTTGGATGAAGCGGTTAATGCCCTGAAAAAAACAGATGAGGAAAAAAATATTGTAGCTTTCCGCTCGGATCCGGAAAAATACAGGGAATACCTGAAAAGCAGGGAATCCTGATACCTTGCACCTGAATGATAGAGAAGCTATGATCCATCCAGAATGACCCGAAGCGGCCTGATATTTCCCGCACTCATCGCGAGTACATTGTTTCTCCTGATGTCCTGTGGTTCGGATAATACTATACCTCAATCACTTTCTGGGGATAAAGAAATTCCCGAGCTGCTTGACATCGCTCTTCGGCCGGAAACAGACCCTGCCACGCGTTTTACCGCTCTGGAGCCGGTAATCGGCAGATCGAGAGAGGCCGGAGAGACAGAATGGCTTGAAGCCTTTCTCGGCAAGGTGCTGGAATCCTACCCAGCCGATCCCTACGGCGCCTATTATCTGATGGCTATGGCCGAAGGCGCCCGGGAATCAGGATCTGGAGATTTGAGTCTTGATTATCTGAGGAGACTGTTGAAAAACTACCCGGATATTGAGATTAAGGGTAAATCTCTTCACCTTCTGGCTATGGAAAAAATCGCAGCTGAAACAACAAATCCCAGAGAGTCAGTGGATATGCGCGTTGATATGAAACGTCACTATCCGGATCGTATCGATCAGGGACTGAACCTTTACAGACTTGCCGGAGAATACAGAAAAATCGGAGAATGGGATGCCATGTATCAGGCTTATCAGTCGTACCTGGATTATCCCGAGACATCTGTACCAAATGTCCCTGAGGCAAGAAGTAGAGTGCTCTCAGATCTGTCATTTCACAGCAGCAATAAATCATGGACAATGGAGAATCTTGACGATCTGGTTGCCACGGTAAAATATGCTATCAGAAATCAGGATGCGCAACTCCTCACCAGAATGCAGGCAGAACCCTTCTTTCTAATGAACTGGTCTCAAGAAACTTCGGATCCATTCACCCACATCCCCATGACCCTCGGCTCCTTCCTGAAACCAAGTATCAGATACAACAGAGATTTGGAAGCATATTCTAATGAAAGTGAAGCATTTCTAAAAACGACAGGGTGGTCATGGAAAATAAGAACATGGATATTGTACTTCCGCCGGATTGATTATCCGGCAGATCCTGAAATTAACGGTAGTTGGGAATGGGCAGGAATATACTTCGGCGATCGGCTCTGATATACCTGCTGGCCGCAGGTTTCCATATTCAACAGGGGTTTTCCGAGTCGGAACCCTTAACACCGAAGCAGAACATCGGGAATTATAAAATCTCTTTCAACATGCCCTACCTGCCGGTGAGACAGAATCAATCTACCGCAAAAGCCTGGTCTGTTGATGTGGAATCAACTATCGGCATGCGGCCTGAGTTTACATTCTGGTTTGATAAGTGGAATTCCGATAACGGTCGTAAAAAAATCAGTATATCTCTGGAGAGATTCTTTGAATTCAGAAAACCGGTTTACCGCATAATCCGGGACTCGGGATTACCCTGGGAGCTTGCAGCTATACCTATTGTCGAATCGAACTGGAGAATTAACGCTGTATCTTCATCCGGGGCAGCTGGTCCCTGGCAGTTTCTGGAATCCAGTGCACGAGGGCGGCATCTCATTATTGACGCCTGGAGAGATGAAAGGCGGGATGTCTGGCGTTCAACGGAAGCCGCTATGTCTGAGCTGGCGTTCTATAATCGCCTTTTCTCAGACTGGCTGCTGGCTGCAGCATCGTACAACGCCGGTCCGACACGGATAAGCCGTTTACGTAAAGAAAGTGGTTTGATCAGCTATTGGGAACTTCTGGATGCGGGACTTTTGCCTCAGGAAACCCGGAATTATGTCCCCCAGATTATTGCTATAGCCTATATAAGCTCTCATGCAGGGAGATTGGGCCTGCCCATAAATTGGGACGAACCAACTGACTGGGTACAGATACCTCTGGACAGATCTATCCATGTACAGAAAATGATTGATGCCCTCGGAATGAATGAAGTACTTATCAAAGCAGCCTATCAGGAGCTGCACCATCCTGTTACACCTCCTCCATCCCTGTCTTATTCTCTTAAAGTCCCCGAAAAAGATGCTGAGAGAACACGGATCTGGCTGGAATCACTTGAACAGGATAATGCTCCGGAAAGATTCTGGAGGTATACTGCCCAAAGTGGTGATACACTGTCTGAGATTGCACGTAATAACGGCATTTCATTGTCCGATCTTCTAAGCTACAATAATCATGTCTCCACCGGAGTACTCCGAATCGGAGAACGGCTGTACCTTCCCGGTAATGAGATTAAACCGGAGGGAGCTGATGATGATATACTGCCAGTCTGGGGAGGCCGCTACTATGTAGCTCCGGGAGATTCCTTCTGGTCTATCGCCAGGAGTTATGGAATCCGGCCCGAGAAACTGGCCGAAGTAAATCACCGGCCACTCACTGGTGTACTCCTGGCCGGAAGTGTTCTGCATGTTCCGGGTAAGGAGGAGGAGGAATTATGAAATTCACTAAAATACTGCTGATTGCAGTTCTCACCATTATTCCTCCATCGTTATTTTCAGAAATTATCGTTCAATCATCAATGGACTGGAGTACAGGACATTTTGAACTATATGCTACAAGAGCCCTTGATTCGGGAATGTCTCCCTCGGATCATCCCCAGGCATTAAAAGCTCTGGAACGAGAACTGCCGCCCTATGTTATGAAAGAACTGGGACTTCTGGCATGGAACAGGGGGGGAACTCTGCAGCAGGGAATGGATAAAAACCCATCTCTCAGGACTTATATAGAAAGCATTGCCGACGCGATAGATATGGAATGGAGCAGACTGTCAAAGGATCAAAAATCTGTTGAGGCCTCCTACTCCCTGGAACTTGAAAATATTCTGCCGGAAATTATACCGCCCACTGGTGTTGAAGAACTATCAGAAAAACCCATCGGATGGGTACCTGTACCCGAAGACAGCTGGACTGGTATCCTTATCTATGTTCCTGAGAATCTCCCTGTCCGAGGTACCGGGCTGTCCGCCGATATACACCCGGCCTTATACGCCAGGGTATTATCCGACAACCTTGAAGTGCTGGCAGATCCTTCAATAGGGAACCGTCAGCTGCTGTCCTATCGTAATATACAGGATAGAGATAAAACTGAATCTTTAATTGGACGCAGACCCTACAGGGTAATGGCCAGGGAATTATATGGAGACCTTCCCTGTGATATTATTATCAGTAAAGAAGATACACGGCGTATTCTTGCAGCAGATTCCGGAAGACATGCACTCTCAGAAGGCCGTATTGCCATCCTGATTGAATCCAAATCTGAATGAAAGGTATAATATCCTCAGGGCAAGCCCTGGACCCGGAACCATTTATGCGGCTCTGCTCGCAAGTTCGCTCCGCAAACCAGCTGTATCCGTTCCGGGGCAAGCCGCAGGGTAATAAACCTTGCTTTCCCTGCGCTTATTCGGGAATAAACCTGATCTTGACGTATCGGGAACAGCCCGTTTTAATCGAATGAGTATGAAAAAAAGAATAATAATCCCTATTGCCCTGTTAATACTGTTCACATTATCCGGATGTGGAAACTTGGGAACCGCAGTGGTTCTCTGGCCGACAGATGATAGCCGCTGGAAACCAGGTGATTTACTGACAGTTAAAGATGAATCCTTTTTAAGAAATACATATATTGTCAATCTACCGGAAAAAAGACGTCTTAAAGAGGAAATAGATCAATGGCGGCTCAAGCTTTTCCGTAAGGAGAAAGACGCCGTTAATTTTGCAGCAGCAATGGGAGAATGGCAGTTTGTTTATGGAGAATGCCTGTATCAGGGACTACCCATGCGCTCTGAGCCCTCAAATACATCGTCCCGTATCTTCCGCTTCAGAAAAGGTGATTTCATCAAAGTTCTCGGCAGGGAACCAGGACCCGTTCCTGTGGGAAATCTCGAAGGGTACTGGTACCATGTTATCGCCGAAGGCGGTATAGAAGGTTATGTTTTTGACTACTACCTCAGGGTAATGAGAATAAAGAATGGTGAAACAATTGTTCTCAATGCCAGAGATACAGACGATCCTGTTCTTGATAATATTCTCGCCGATACATGGCGTCCGAGTATCTTCAACGACATGATTAACGACAGGCAGATCGATCTGACTCTTTTCAAGCCGGAATACGGGCTGTTTCCGGATAGGGAAGAACAAACACTCACACTTCGACTCCCTGAGATTTCCATTGTTCAAAAGTGGACTGAAATTGTTCCAGCAGGACCGAAACGCTACGATTTTCTCGGTACTAATTTCCGGATTACCGTGAATTCTGAATTCTTTATCAGTGTTCAGTACAATATAGACGGCAAAGAGCATTTTGAAGCTTTTGTACGGTTCAACAGGAGTATTTCCGATATCATCGATGATGAACAAAACCGAAGAAAGGCCGTTCTTGAGCATTTACTGGAAACAGGACCTGTTTACAGCAGTCGTGCCTATGGAGAATTGGCATTTTATGAGGACGGCAGTTTTACCTGGAGCGGAAAGTCATCCCTCATATCCAGGGGGATATTAAGTTCATCAGCAGGAAACAAAGGTGTAGTAAAATTCAATTATTTTAAATCACCGGAAATCACCGGAGCTCATGAAGGAGTTCTGAATCTACGTTTTGACAACGGAGAATCAGTACAGTTTTTATACGCCTTTGAAGATAACGGCCTCCGGCTGCTCTATGCTCCGGAAAATGTAATACAGGACCGCCGGGTTAAAACTGATCAGTTCATCGATCCTATACGCCTGTTCTTTAAACCTCTGGACGGCGTCGTACTACCGGAAAGATAAGAATCAATGGCGTTTATACAACTGGACGGGATTGGGCTGTCATTCGGCGACCGTCAGATTTTCAAAGAGGCACACCTCACCATATCCCCAGGAAGCAGGATTGCTTTAACCGGCGCAAATGGAAGCGGTAAATCTACTCTGATGAAAGTTGCCGCTGGTAAACAGGAATATGATACGGGAAGGATTATCAGTCCCCGAGGAACAAGGTCGGCTTATCTTCCCCAGTCAGGAATTGTTCATAAAGGAAAAACCCTCAAAGAAGAGGCGATGGGAGCTTTTAAGGAACTTGCGACTCTAAAAGATGAGGCGGACAACATCACGGAGCTCCTGGAGAATAATGAAGGATCGACAGTATCACTTCTGGAACGCTATCAGGAGATTCATGATGCTCTTGAAAATGCCGAATGGGACCGCAGGGAAGCCAGGGTTGAGCAAATTTTAAAAGGTTTGGGCTTCAGCCGCTCCGATCTGGAGAATGATGTCTCCACATTTTCGGGTGGGTGGCAGATGAGAATCGCCCTCTCAAAGATTCTTCTGATATCACCTGATGTACTGCTTCTGGATGAACCGACAAACTATCTGGATCTGGAAGCCCGGGAATGGCTCCGTGATTTTTTAAAGAAATTTCCCGGAGGGGTACTCCTTGTTTCCCATGACAGGTTGTTTCTTGATGAAACCTGCAATCAGGTGGCCGAACTCTTAATCACCCGGCTTAGTATTTTCAAAGGTACTTACAGCGGTTATGAAGCCTTCAGAGAAAAGGACATGGCCGACCTTATAGAACGCTGGAAAAGACAGCAGGAAGAAATATCGAAAATTGAAACTTTCATCACCCGTTTCAGGTATCAGGCCACAAAGGCCAAACAGGTTCAGTCCCGAGTTAAGATGCTGGAAAAAATTGAACGGATTGAAATACCACCTGCGCTCAAGCGTATTCAATTCTCTTTTCCCGAAGCTCCCCACAGCGGTAAAATGGTATTAAGGGGAGAGAAGATAGAACGGCATTACGGAAATAAAACAGTCTTCTCCGGAATTGATATCGAAATGCCCCGAGGGTCGAGAACTGCAGTTGTTGGAGTAAACGGTGCTGGGAAAACAACACTTTTACGAATTATTTCAGGAGAAGATTCAGATTTCAGTGGTGAAATGGCTCTTGGAAGCGGCGTAAGAACAGGCTACTTCTCTCAGGATCAAGAATCCGTACTGGACCCATCCCTGACAGTCCTGGAGGAAGCCGGAAAGGAGTCGGATCTCGGGGAAGGAAGATTACGCAGCCTGCTGGGAGCGTTCCTGTTTTCCGGTGATGATATCCACAAAAAAATCGCAGTTCTCTCCGGAGGCGAGCGGAATCGCCTGGCGCTGCTGAAAATACTGCTGGAGCCGGTAAACCTGCTTATTCTGGATGAACCTACCAATCATCTGGACATCCATTCCAAAGATATTCTTCTTGAAGCTCTTCAGGGCTTCGGAGGAACTTTGATAATAGTCTCCCATGACAGGTATTTTCTCGAAAAGATTGCAGACCGCGTTCTTGAACTGGAGGAAGGCAGCGGAAAAACATACCTTGGTGACTACGCTTACTACAGGTGGCGGAAAAATGAAAGCCTGGAGTCCGTAAAATCAACCGGCTCACATCCAGAACAAAGGGCACAGTTGGAAACTCAGACAAACCCCGGAAACAGCATAAATAGAGAGGAGCAGAAAAAACGCCGCTCACAGGTGAATAAACTCCGAAGGGAAGAGGAATCTCTCACCATTCGACTGGAAGAAAAGGAACGTAAAGCCGCAGAACTGAGAACCGCTCTGGAGCAGCCGGAAAACTACTCAGATCCGGATAAAGCCTACACCCTGTCTGCAGAACTTATGAATGTAGAGGAGCGTATTGAGCAGATCTCTGCGGCATGGGAAGAAGCCGCCGCTGCTTTGGAAACCGCCGAAATTAATTTATAGACGCCCTCTTATTATGAATATCTGTATATTGTACTGATAACCCCGTCCAGATAAGAAGAACCGAAGAGGTTCAGATGATTCAGAAGATGATAAAGATTATACAAATCCCGTCTTTCTGAGAATCCCGGTTCCAGCGGCCAGATGTTTTCATAACCCGTCCGGAATCCCCTGGGAAAACCGCCGAACAATTCCGTCATGGCAATATCCGCCTCCCGATGACCGAAGTAGACAGCAGGATCGATAAGCCAACCCCGGCCGTCATCCCCGGCCATCCAATTGCCCCCCCAGAGATCTCCATGGAGGAGACTGGGATGCCCCTCTTCGGGTTCTGGCAGGATATCCATCAACCGGCGTAACAACGATGCCATTGCCCTGTCATCAGAGGAATTGCCGTATCCCTTTTCCCTTGCCAGTTTCCATTGAAACCCCAGCCTCTGCTCCCCGAAAAAATCATGCCAGGACTGCATCTGTTTATTGTTCTGAAGGGTGGAACCAATACGGTTCTCAACTTGAAACCCGCAGAATTCACTACGACCGGTCCGATGCAGCATCGCCAGAGAAGCTCCGAATTTCTCTCCGGAATCAAGCTTGCCGGGGTTAACAACATCCATCAGAAGAAAGGAGTTTTCACCGTCCCGGCCCCAAGCCAGCGGCCGGGGAACCGGTGGTGCTCCGCCGCCGACAGAACCCAGAGCCAGAAGGCCTTCAGACTCAGACGAAAACATCGGGAGCAAATCGCCGTGATTCTCCTTCAAAAAAAACTTATCTCCGCTGCTCAGAGTAATCAGAAATGCCCGATTGATATCCCCTCCGGAAACACTTTGTCTTTTTTTCACCCTGATACCGGCTCCGCACAACTGTTCAAGGGCAGATTCAAGGGAATCAGCGTTTTCTAACATAAAGATTAGTATATACTGAAAAATATGAAAATTATTTCCTGGAACGTAAACGGGGTAAGAGCCGCCCATAAAAAAGGCCTCATGGATTTCATGGCCTCATCAGATGCCGATGTTTTCTGCATTCAGGAAACAAAGGCCCATCTTGAACAGCTGACAAAAGAAATTTTCGCCCCTGAAGGATACGAATCCTGGTGGCACAGTGCAGAGCGCAGAGGCTACAGCGGCACCGCTATATGGGCAAAAAGACAGCCCGACAGCCTGGAGACTCTGGGTGTTAAAGAGTTTGATAACGAAGGACGCATGCAAGTGGCTCTTTTCGGAGATGTGGCGATACTCAACGGTTACTTCCCCAATTCCCAGGCTGAAGGCGCCCGGCTGGACTACAAGCTCAAATTCAACGCCGCCGTAAAAAAACGGGCCGACACACTGGCAACGGCAGGTAAAACTGTCGTGGTAACCGGGGATTTCAACGTATCCCACAAACCCATTGACCTTGCCAGGCCCAAGGCGAACGAGAAAAACCCCGGTTACCTCCCGGAGGAGAGGGCCTGGATGGATTCTTTCATCGACGGTGGCTGGACCGATACCTTCAGAATGTTTGAAACTGGACCGGAACAGTACACATGGTGGTCTTACAGGATGAATGCCAGGGCCAGAAATGTCGGGTGGAGACTGGATTACTTCTGTGTAAACGATGATGCCGCTGAAAGGGTAACATCCTCGAAAATACTTCCCGAGATAACCGGCAGCGATCACTGTCCTGTGGTACTGGAGCTGAATTAAATAAACAGCACCCCCCGTCCCGCCGATAAACTGAGTATGAAACTGAAGTACAATGCCCCGGCAACCTTAACCTTTGCCCTGGCTGCCACGATCGTTCTATTAATCGATCAGTACATTATGCCCGGAATGATTGAAGCCCTCTTTACCGCAGAAGGATCTTTAACCTTCCAGTTTAACGATATACCGGCCTACGTCAGAATGTTTACCCATATATTCGGACATTCAGGGTGGGATCATCTTCTTTCCAATCTCACGCTGATACTGCTTCTCGGGCCGATACTTGAAGAAAAATACACCACTAAATCCGTTGCCTGGATGATAGTATTCACCGCCCTGGTGAACGGAATGGTAAACGCATTCTTCTTTGAATCCGCCCTGATGGGATCCAGCGGGATTGCCTTCATGATGATACTCATGGTGAGCTTTGCCAACATCAAAGCCGGCGAGTTTCCTCTTACCGCACTGCTGGTGGTCGGGCTTTATCTGGTAAAGGAAATCCTGGCAATTTTCCGCTACGACGACATCTCTCAGGTATCCCACATTATCGGTGCCGCCTGCGGTGCAGTCTTCGGATTCATCCGTACCGTCGGAGCCAGAAAAAAAACTCCCGGGATAGCACCGGCAGCCGGAGCCGCCGGAGGACAAACCATAGCCAACTGATCCTTCTCAAACACCCTTTGCCGTTTGGGCTGTTTGGTGGTATCTTGACCCCCATGACCGACACAACCCTACTCGAAAAACGTCTTGAATCAATAAAAAAACGATATACAGAGCTGCAGACCATCATAGCTGATCCCGATTTACCTAAAAACCAGAAACGATATAAAGAAACCATGCAGGAATACGGTCATGTTAATGAAACTATCACTCTGTATTCCGAGTTTGTATCCAAACGGAAAGAACTGGAAGAAGCCAGGGAAATGGCTGAAGCCGAAGACGATCCCGAATTGAAGGAAATGGCCGCCGAGGAAATCTCTCCTCTGGAGGGAATTGTTGAAAAACTTGTTCAAAAAATAAAAGTTCTGCTGGTACCCCGGGATCCTCTAGATGGAAAAGACATCATTGTAGAAATCCGTGCAGGAACCGGCGGAGATGAGGCCAGTCTCTTTGCCGCCGATCTTTACAGAATGTACGGACGATATGCAGAAACCCGGAAGTGGAAGGTGGAAATGATGGAGGCCAGCGAAACAGAGGCTGGCGGCTTCAAGGAAATTATTTTCTCGGTAAGCGGTAAAAGTGTTTACGGCAACCTCCGTTATGAATCCGGTGTTCACCGGGTACAGAGAGTACCGGCCACAGAATCTCAGGGCCGTATCCACACCTCGGCAGTTACCGTCGCAGTGCTGCCCGAAGCTGAGGATACAGATATCAAGATTAAAGATGCCGATGTAAAAGTAGATGTATACCGTTCCAGCGGTCCAGGGGGTCAGAGTGTGAATACCACAGACTCCGCCGTCCGCTTAACCCATTTACCCACGGGACTTGTGGTTATCTGCCAGGATGAAAAAAGCCAGATAAAAAACAAAGCCAAAGCCTACAGGGTTCTACGCTCCAGACTCTACGAACTGGAAGAATCAAAGAAACAGGCCGAACGTGCTGCCCAGCGAAAAAGCCAGGTGGGAAGCGGAGACCGCTCAGAACGTATCAGAACCTACAATTTCCCCCAGAGCAGGTTAACCGATCACAGAATCAACCTTACCCTTTACAAGCTGGAACAGATAATGCAGGGAGAAATCGACGAAGTTATTGATGCGCTGAAAGTAAGTGCTCTGGAAGATGCCCTTAAGGGTTAGGTTTTCCCCTTTTGACCATACGTGAAGCCCTTAATGAAGGCCGCTCCGCCCTAACCCTTAGCGGATGTGATACCCAAACCCCTCAGCTGGATACCTCACTGCTTTTAGCCCATGCCTGCGGTATCAGCCGGGAGAGGCTTTACATGGAACTTCCTGAAGAGCTCGATGAAAAGAGACTTGGACTCTTCAAGGCCAGTATGAAGCGCCGGATTTCCGGTGAGCCGGTAGCATGGATAACAGGAACTAAAGAATTCTGGGGACTTGATTTCTCTGTTGGTCCCGGTGTTCTCTGCCCCCGGCCGGATTCAGAGATACTCATTGAATCGGCCCTGGAAATCATAGATAAAAAGAAAATCGGAAGCCTTCACGACTGCTGTACCGGACCTGGGACACTGGCCCTTACCCTGGCATCCGAGCGCCCGTCCTGGGATATTTCAGCATCGGATATTTCAGAACTGTCAGCCGATTTTTTCAAAGTAAACAATCAAAAATTAACCGGTGACAGAGTCAGATATACACATTCCGATCTTATGAACGGTATAAAAGAAACCTTCGATATTATTGTATCCAACCCGCCGTATCTCACAACCCTGGAAATGAATGATAAAGTGGTCCTCGGTTGGAAAGAGCCTGAATTGGCCCTGGACGGCGGCGGAATTGACGGTTTAAACCTGATTCGACGATTGATTCCCCGTATATCAGATCGAATAAACTCTCAGGGGGCTGTTTTGGTAGAAGCCGACCCCTTGCAGATGCCGATAATTAAGCAAATACTGTCGGATACCGGTTTCGTACGTATAGCTTTCCGACAGGATCTTGCAGGTAGAAACCGTATCGTTATCGCCTTTAAGGAATAGCTATGAGCCCGGTAGATGACAGCCTCATTCTCACCACTCAAGAGTTGGAAATGGAAATCCGCTATTTCACCGGACGGCTTGATATCTACACCCGGACAGAACGCCGGGAAATATTACAAGCTCTGCACTGGTCGAGGAAGCTGCACGAGGGTCAGAAACGGGAATCCGGGGAACCTTATATCATTCACCCCATCCGCACCGCTGAGATTCTGATCGACCTGAAACTGGACCCTCCAGCTGTAAAAGCCGCCTTGCTCCACGACATTCTGGAAGATACCGAAATTACAAAAGACGATCTGGTTAAACAGTTCGGGGAAGACGTCGGAGCTATGGTGGAAGGGGTCACCAAAATCGACGATATGGATGTGGGCAAAAGTACCCGGAAAGCGGCCAGCCTGCGAAAAATGGTATGGGCTATGGTGGACGACCTCCGGGTGATTGTTATCAAGCTTGCCGACAAGCGGCACAATATGAACACCCTTCAGTATATCAGGGAGGATGCCCGCCGATTGCGTATTGCCCGGGAATGTCTTGAAATATACGCTCCCATGGCGGGGAAGCTCGGTATGAGCTCCCTGAAAATTGAACTGGAAGATTTGAGTTTCAAATATCTCAAGCCCGATGTCTACACTCAGATCCGGGAACATGTGTACCTCAAAAAGGAAGAGCGCAAGCAGTATCTGGATAAAATTCAAAGTGACCTCTTGCGCGCTGCCACCAAGTCCCACCTAAAGATTGAGGTATACACCAGAGCCAAACACTTTTACTCTATCTACCGTAAAATGAAAGACAGGGGCAAAGATCTGGAAGAAATCTACGACCTTCTGGGAGTCCGGATTATCTGCAGTTCGACTGTTGCCTGCTACACCATGCTCGGTGTGATACACGGCCTATGGGTACCTTTCGAGGGGCGTTTCAAGGATTACATCGCCCGGCCCAAGGGTAACGGTTATCGGTCCCTTCACACCTCGGTACTCACCGAAGGCGGCCGCCCACTGGAAATTCAGATTCGCAGCCGGAGCATGCATGAAACCGCCGAATACGGTATCGCCGCTCACTGGGCCTATAAGGAAGGTAAGGATAAAGGCGAGATTCATCCGGATCAGATTGCCGTAGTAAAGCAACTGAAAACTCTCAGAGATGAAGGCCGGGATGATGATGCGGGAACATTCCTGGATGCCATCAAACGGGATGTGCTGAGAGATTCAATAATTGTCTACACCCCCAAGGGCGACCCCATGGAACTGCCGGAAGGTTCAACCGCCATCGATCTGGCCTACCATATCCATTCGGAAGTCGGTGAGCACTGCATGGGAGCCAAAGCTAACGGAACCATTATTCCCCTCACCCGCCCCCTTGAGAATACACAGACTATACAGATATTAACGGCTCCTGGAGCCCATCCCCATGTCAACTGGCTCAAACATGTGAGAAGTGCCAGGGCCCGGAGCAAAATTCGAAACTGGCTGAACCGCCACGATGCGGATGTGGTAATCGACAGAAATATTGTTGCCCGGAAGAAACCCTCCGACGAAAGAGATATTAAAACCGAAAATGCATCCTTTGCCGTGGATGAAGCCTCGGGAGTCGGAAGACTGGAAACCCAGGTTATAGACAGCAGCAAAGTGGGAGTTACCATCGGAGATGAACACAACATGCTGATTAAAATCAGCCAATGCTGTTCTCCCGTACCCGGAGACCGAATCATCGGATATATTTCCCGGGGCCGGGGTATCGTTGTTCATAAAGTAGATTGCCCCAACCTCAAAGGAATCGAGGATTTTGAAGAACGCCGCATCCATGTGGACTGGGAAACCGCCAGTTCCAGAAGCACTCAGCGTTTTCGTATTCATTCCCGATACACTCACGATCTGTTCAGTGAAATTGAAGGGGCCATCCGTAAATACCGGGGTCATCTGATATCCGGAAGCCTGGATGAAACAGAACGCGGCGACCTTGAGGGATTTTTTACAGTGGAAATGGAAAGCAAAGAAGATTTTAAGAAAATATCAAAAAGCATCCGGGCCATTCCGACGGTACTGTCAATTTCCAAGGTTCAGAACTTTCAGAACCGGTACTACAACTAAGCTGCGGGGAAGAAATGGAACTGCATATTGTACTAATCGAACCGGAGATTCCCCAGAATACCGGCAGTATCGGCCGCACATGTATGGCCATCGATGCACGTCTTCACCTTATAAAACCCCTGGGGTTCTCCCTGGAAGATAAATACCTGAAACGGGCGGGACTGGACTACTGGCAGGACTTGGATGTGGAGATTCACGAGGACTGGGATACCTTTACTACAGCTTATCCTGATGCACCCCTGTGGTATTTCACAACAAAAGCCTCCCGGCGTCATGATGAGGCAGCGTTTGGAGGGACGGTATTTCTCGTTTTTGGAAAAGAAACGGCAGGCATACCCGATAAACTTCTCAAAGAGTCCCCGGCACGCTGCCTCAGGATTCCCCTTCTGGGAAAGGCTCGCTCCCTGAACCTTTCGGTTGCTGTGGGAGTGGCGGCTTTTGAAGCCCTCAGGCAGAACGGGTTCACCGGCCTTTCGGAATCGGATCCCGAAGGCCGGCTCTTAAACTCTTAAGTCTCTAGAAGAGTCCCGTCACCTTTCCGGTTGCAGGGTCAATATCAATACTCATGTAAGCCGGTTTTGAACCCAGTCCAGGCATGGTTCTGATATTTCCGGCCAGGGGATAGACAAACCCTGAACCCGCACTGAGA
>Ga0209633_10000562_pt1 | contig 42479 bp, 32 predicted proteins | sample Cruoilmetagenom1_FD_187290 | JGI IMG/M metagenome (GOLD analysis project Ga0209633, IMG submission 187290) | Oil polluted marine microbial communities from Coal Oil Point, Santa Barbara, California, USA - Sample 1 (SPAdes) (version 2) | ecosystem: Environmental > Aquatic > Marine > Oil seeps ...
CCCATATTGTGAGGTAAACCTAAAGTGTGTCCAACTTCATGAGCAGATACAAAACGAATTAAACGACCCATGACTTCATCTTTAAACTGTGGACTTTGTGCATCTGGATTAATAGCTGCTGTTTGTACAAAAAACCAACCTCTTAATAAAGACATCACATTATGATACCAATTGATATCACTTTCTAAAATCTCACCAGTTCTTGGATCACTTACGTGAGGTCCATTGGCATTTGGAATTGGAGATGCTAAATAACGCACAACTGAATAACGTGCATCTTCTGGACTCCATTCTGGATCTTCTTTAACAGTTGGTGGATTTTTAGCAATAATTGCATCTTTAAACCCTGCAGCTTCAAAAGCCACTTGCCAATCTTCAATACCTTGTTTAAGATATTTTCTCCATTTAACAGGTGTAGCTCTGTCTATGTAGTAAACAATTTGTTTTTTAGGAACTACTAATTCACCTCTTTTAAATTTTTCAATATCTTCATCTCTAACTTCTAGTCTCCAACGGTCTAAAAATGTTAAGGTTTTACTTTTTTGATCTTCTTGTCCGTAATCTGTTTGACCTCTAGCAAACCATCCAACACGTTTGTCAAAATAACGACGTTTCATAGGACTGTCTGGCAATAAAATCATGGAATTATTGATTTCTATAGAAATACTTCCTGTACTCCAATTAGATGGAGGTGCGCCTGCTGCATAAGTTTTTACATGTCTTGCTTCAATATTTCTAGGATAACTTTTTATGTTTTCAATAAACGATTTATCGCTTTCAAGTCGTGTAACCTTATAAGGTCTTCTTCTATATTGTGGAAGTCCCAAGGATTTTACATCTTTCTCAAATAAAGGAGAGACATCAATTACGATACTTGTAGAATCCTTGCTATAAGCTTTAATTGGAAACGTATATAAAACAGGTTCAAAATTAGAATTTACAACTGCTTCGTTAACAGGAAGTGAATCTGCCGCTACAACTCTATAAGATACAACACGAAGCATTATTTTTTTTCCTTTTTTCTCCCAACGAAGCACTTGTTCATTAGTCTTTCCTCCTCCAAAACCAAGTCCTGCAGCAGTTTTAGAAATACGTGTTACCATTAGCATTTCTCTGTTAAAAAGAGAGTCTGGTATTTCGTAATAAAATTTATCATCTACAGTGTGTACTGTAAATAATCCTATATCACTTTTGGCATCTTTAGTGATGACTTTGTTATAAGGTTTTGGGTCGTTTTTTCCAGGTTTCTTTCCTGAAGGTTTAGCCATTGCTGTGGCATCTTTGTTTGATTTGCTAGCTTTCTTTGCTGTAGAACATGAAAATGCAAGAAAAGCCGAAACTACTAAGAGTAGTTTGATTGATACGTATTTCAAAATTGTTGGTTTTTTTAATTTTGATGAATTTACGGATTCTATTAAGAATCTGTTAATTCTAAAACCATATTTAGTATATTTTTAACGTGATTCTTAAAGTGTATCTATGTACTCTTGTATTAAGTCTACACCTTCTGTATGAAGTATTGTGGTACCTATAAATGGCATTCTAAGTCCATCCACGTCAGCATTAATTCTATAATTAATAAGGAAAGTTTGGTCTTCAATGTTTGTTTCTTCTAAAGGCGTTTCGAAAGCAAAGTTTAAAGTAGATTCGTCTGCGCAACTACCACCAGGAATATGACAGTGAGCACAATTAATATCCATATAAGCTCTAGCTCTCTCATCTATATCTAGAGAAGTGTCTTCCCAATTAGGAAGGCTTCTCACAGAAGTGCTACTAGCTACACCTGTTAATTGTTGGTTGTTTATAAATTGTTCTAGTTGATTAACGCCATCAATATCAAAATTCATAGACCTTAATTTTGGACCAATGGGTTGGATATCATCATTATTGTGATGGCATGTAAAACAATCTGTATTAGACGGTATTTTATATGTTATGGAATTATTTGTGCCTTCTGCATCAATCCATGTAATGGGTAATGTGCTTCCTGCTATGTCTAAAACAGCTTCAGTTTGGGCAGCGTTCCATTTGTAATCTCCTGTTTCCCATACTCCACTTATTTTAATTAAAATACGTGTTTCAATAATTTGTCTCCCTAAGGATAGATCGCGTTCATCAGTATTGTAATAGAAGGTTTTTGCAATGACTGTATTATCTGGAAAAATAGGCAAACCATCTCCATCAAATTCCATACTTGTATCTTCTGGTAGAGCGATGATACGTTGTTTGTGTGCGTAATCTGAAAATAATGTGGTGCTTAAATTATATTTGAAAGCATAAGGTGTTATTTGCAAATCTTCAAGATTCCCAACAAATAAATTCATTTCAGATAAGCTAGGCTTAAATTCAGTAGCCACATTTGGTGGTAAAGTTGTAAAGCTATACACATCTGTTTGCGTGCTTAAATTATTTGGGTCACATACAGTTTGAATATAAACGTCGTAAGTTGTATTTGCTTCTAAACCTATAAGCTCAGCAGCTGTATCAGATTCAGAAACCGTTGTTCCGCTACCTAAAATAAATCCTGAAACACCATACTCTAAAGTATAAGTCGCAGATGTACTACTGGTTTCCCAAGTAATTGTTGCAGAATTATTAGTAATTGAATTTGATGATACATTAGTTGCGGTATCGCAAACTGGGATAAGTACGTCATCGTCGTTATTACATGAAAACACTAAAAGTGCTATCATTAAAAGTGTAGTAATTTTTTTCATTTTGGGTAATTTCTTTTTCTTAGCAGTTGTGAATTTACTAAAAAAAGATGTGAACTCTCAAGATTTTTTAAATCAAGACCTGTTTTTTAGTTTTGGGATCCCATTTATCGATTTGCTAAAAATTATCAATTCTAGTCTAATCTAAAAAAAAATAGGATTTGCTCAATTGCAAATCCTATAATTCTATTAATATTATGTTTTACTAGAGGAATGTAAATGGTCCAGCCCATTCACCTTCAGTGCCATCATCACAATTAGCTCTGACATAGAAATCTCTAGAACCACAAGAAAAGTTCTGAATTGTAATATACTCATTAGAGGTTGAGAAATTAGAAGCATTATCAGGTGAGCTTCCTTGAGGAGGAAACGTTGTGTCAAAATTTACAACATTACTTCCAGGATAGTCCCAAGTAAACTGATAAGTAGCAGTCAAACTACTACAAGAACCACTTATATAAGTTACATTTAAATTTGAAGGTTTTGGGCATATTGTTAAAGATGTAAATTGAGACATTACATATGCACCATAATCATTTCCATAACATTTTGCTCTTACATAAAAATCGTAAGTAGTATCAGGTTCAAAATTAGTAATATTAAAAAAACTGTTGTCGGATGATAGTGTTACACCTGTACCTAATGTAAATCCGGCTAAACCATATTCTAGCTCATAACCATCTACATTTGAGTTGCTGAGTTGTGCATAGAGATCTATATGATCCAAATAGGGTTGAGATATATTTATATCCAATGTTCCTGTGCATTGTGATTGCTCTGTAGTTACACTTAATAGTGATGCAAAATTACTCTGATCTTGAGAACTACATATACTTTTTATATAAATATCGTAAGTTGTGCTAGACTGAAGGTTTTGTATAGTATAGTAGTTATTAGAAGTAGTGAAAACGGTTCCAGATCCAGTTTCTGGTGTGAAACCGCTTGGTCCATATTCAATTTGGAAAGAATTTACATTCTGATTAGATTGAAAATTAATTCGAATTTCCGTTGGTTCAACTTGGAAACTAATGTTGATTACTTGTGGGCAACTAGGTTCATTATCATCGTCACCACTACAAGAAATGATAACAAGCATAAAAGCTATAGATACTAATAAGGTAATGGATTTAAGGATGTTTGATTTCAGCATTTTTGTTTTTTTAGAATTGCAAAAGTATTATTTTTTTTCAGTTTAAAAATATTATTCATATCATATAATCTCAACAAACAAACCATCATCAGTCTTTTCAACTTTAGTTAAGCCATGTTTTCCTAAACCTTTAATGCCTTTGTCCCAACCTTTATTACTTAAGCCAGATTTAGATTTTAAAGCGTTTAAATCCATTCGTTTTTCTGCTTTTAATGCTTCAAAAATTGCTTTTTCGTTATCACTAAGATCTATTTTTTTACGTTCTGGTCGCATTTGCGGAAAGAACAATACTTCTTGAATACTTTGATTATTGGTTAAAAACATAATTAAACGATCCATACCAATTCCCATACCAGATGTTGGCGGCATTCCGTATTCTAAAGCTCTAAGAAAATCTTCATCAATAAACTCTGTTGCTTCAACATCTCCTTTTTTTGCTAATTTTAATTGGTGCTCAAAACGTTCACGTTGGTCTATTGGATCATTTAGTTCAGAATATGCATTTGCTATTTCTTTACCACAAACCATTAACTCAAAACGTTCTGTTAATTCAGGGTTTTCTCTATGCTCTTTACACAATGGACTCATCTCTTTAGGATAGTCAGTAATGAAAGTTGGTTGTATATAATTCCCTTCACATTTTTCGCCAAAAATCTCATCAATTAGCTTGCCTTTACCCATGGTTTCATCGACTTCGATATGCATACCTTTTGCAGCAGCTCTTATTTCATCTTCAGATTTATTATAAATATCAAAACCTGTAAATTCTAAAATAGAATCACGCATGGTAATACGCTTATAAGGTGCTTTAAAGTTGATTTTATACTCGCCAAAAGTTGCTTTGGAAGTTCCGTTTACAGCTATTGCACAATGTTCTAATAACTGCTCACAGAAGTCCATCATCCAATTGTAGTCTTTGTAAGATACATATATTTCCATAGCAGTAAACTCCGGATTATGAGTTCTGTCCATACCTTCGTTTCGGAAATTTTTAGAAAACTCATAAACACCATCAAATCCACCAACGATTAATCGTTTTAGATATAACTCGTTAGCAATTCGCATATACAATGGAATATCTAAACTGTTGTGATGCGTTGTAAACGGACGTGCAGCAGCTCCACCAGGAATGGGTTGTAATATTGGTGTTTCTACTTCAAAATAACCAGCATCATTAAAAAATTGGCGCATGGCATTAAATAATTTGGTTCGCTTTACAAATACTTCTTTGACGTGTGGATTTACAACCAAATCTGCATAACGTTGTCTATAACGCAATTCAGGATCTGTAAAGGCATCATAAGTTACACCATCTTTTTGCTTTGGTATTGGTAATGGTTTCAGAGCTTTACTCAGTAATTTAAAATCTTTTACCATTACGGTTTTTTCGCCAACTTGAGTTGTGAATAACGTACCTTCAATACCAACAAAATCACCTAAATCTAATAATTTTTTAAAGACATCATTGTACAAAGATTTGTCTTCGCCTGCGCAAATTTCATCTCTATTAAAATAAACTTGAATACGACCTTCGCTATCTTGCAATTGCGCAAAAGATGCTTTTCCTTGAATGTTAATTGCCATTAGGCGACCTGCAACTATGACCTGTTTACCCTCTTCAAAATTAGATTTTATCTGTTTAGAAGTATGATTAACTGGAAATAAATCCGCTGGATAAGGGTTAATCCCTAAAGCTCTTAGCTTTTCTAATTTTTGGCGTCTTACCAATTCTTGTTCTGAAAGTTGCATTCTTGTTATTTTAGAAATGCAAAATTACGTCATTTACAAAAAATATAATGCAAATTTTATTAAGAATATATTCTATTCATATTCCCGTTTCTTTTTATTCCGTTTTTCAATACTGCCTTTACTAAAGCGATAAGAAAAAGCTAAATGAATTGCTCTAGAACTGGGTTTGGAACTCGTAAAACGTTCAAATTGGTCGCTAAATTCTCGTCCTCTGTATTCTCTTGTGTTAAAAATATCTGTAACTCTCAGACTAAGGTTTCCATCATTATTAAAAACGGCATATCTTATGCCAAGGTCTAAGTTTTGTAATTCACTTCTTCTTTGATAAAGACCAATACTTGATCCTTGATATCTCCAGGATATATTCATTTTAAGCTTATCATTAATGGTGAAATTATTTCTGAAAGTAAACTGATGACTACGTGAAAAATCACTAGAAAAATCTATGCTAGAAGTATTGAGGCTTTCATAATTCCAATTAAAATTAAACCTGCTATCTAGCCATTTTATTGGTTTGTAAGTAAGCGAAATTTCTACTCCATAAGCGTCGCTACCACTATAGTTGCCATAAGAGAATATTTGTACACCAGTTGTTGAAATTCTTAGATTTCTATAAATACTATTTTCTTTTTTTTGGTAGGATAGCGTAGGTGAAAACGAAAACTTAGTTTTCTTAAATTGGTATGAAACATCTATGTTATTAGAAAATTCTGAAGCTAAATTTGGGTTTCCTTCTCTAAACGAAAACTCATTACTTTGCTGAGATATGGGATTGATTTGATATATGCTTGGTCTAGAGGTTCTTCGATTAAAACCCAGCCCAAAAGTATGCGTGTCGTTTTCTGAATATTTAAAATGAAGCGAAGGAAATAGGTTGGTAAAATTGGAATTAACATTTATATTATCCGATGCAAATTCAGCATTCCGATTAAAAAACTCTAAGCGTAAGCCTGTTTGTATTTCAAAGTGGTTGAGTTTAAAATGGGTTAAAGCATAAAGTGCGCGTGTTGCATATTTATAGTTGTAATTATCTTCTGAGGTTGAAACGTCAATTAACTGTCTTCTGTTATCCAATTTCCGAGTATGCCAAAGATATCCTGTTTCTAATTTTATAGTTTCTGTGAGCTGATTCACATTGTCTAAAGCCAAATCTGTTGTTTGGATCTCGTTTTTAGTAATGTTATCTATGGCAGTTATATTTGGAAAAAAAAGTCCTGTAAGTGTGTTTTTATTGTTGGTTAGTTGTGCATCTATTTCAAAGAAATTGCCTTTTTTTTCAAAATTATGTCTATAATTTCCATTTGCTTTAAACGTACGATGTATGTGCTTGTTAAAAGTGTTTTGTTGTACAGATGAATTAATATCTGTAATAGAACCCTTAATGTCAGAACTATGCGTGTTATCTGAGTATTGTGCTGCCCAAGATAGTTCATTGTTCTTATTTGGAAACCAATCTAAGCCAGCGTTAATGCGGTAAACATCGCCTTGATAATCACTTTTGCTTTGCTCTAAATACGGAAACGAACCAAATCGCTCCCTTTTGTATTTTGAATTAGATTTGTTTTTTCTATAACTCGCACCAAAAGTATAGCTCACTTTTTTCTTGCCATAGCCTAAAGATGTGCTACCAGAAAAAGCACCCAAAGAATTTATAGCCAAATTATTAGATGATGTAATTCCGGCTTTTACCTTCTTTTTAGTAATAATATTCAGAATTCCCGTTAATCCATCACTTCTGTACTTGGCAGAAGGAGAGGTAATAATTTCTATAGTTTTTATTTCGTCAGCGGCAATTTGAGTTAATAATTCGGAATTGCCTAATGGAGATGGTTTTCCATTAACAAGTATTTGCACATTGTTGTTTCCACGAAGTGAAATACTGCCATCTTCATCTGCATTTATTTCTGAAAGTTGACTTAAAACTGTCGCTGCACTTCCTCCACTAGATAAAATGTCTTTACCTACGTTAATTATTTTTTTGTCTATTAACTGTTGTATTGAAGTTTTTTCGGCAATAATAGTCACTTCATCTAGTTGTAATTCTTCTGCTTTTAACCTAATGGTTTTGCTTAAATTCTTATTCAATATAATAGGACTTGTGTAGGTTTTGAAACCAATAAAATCTACTTGAATTATGTAATTTCCTCTCTCTGCATTTAATTCATAGAACCCACTTTCATTTGTAGTTACACCAACTGTAAATACGTTTTCTGAATTTTTTAAGATTACGGTAGCATATGGTATTGGTTTATTGGTTTCGTTGTCATAGACAAAACCATCAAGCTTAATTTGTGCATATAATGGAACAGTTAGCAATAGGCATACGATGCTTTTAAAAAAATGATTTTTGATGAGGTTTTTCATTAAAATGATTGATGGTTTTTAGTTTATAATTAGCATAAAAATCTGGGTTTAATAGAAGCTTGTTTTAAGATTTTGATTTAGCTATTAAAGCTTCTATATTTTTTTGAGCTTTCTCATTTTTTGGATCTAATTTTAAAGCTTTTTTTAATGCCCTAATTGCTTTTTTTGTTTTGCCAATTCTGGCAAGTTTATTTGCTAAGTTAATGTATGTTTTTGGCTCTTTTGGAAACAATTTAGTATTAATTTTTAAAACCTCAATAGCTTCATTTGGTCTGTTTGTAGTAAATAAGATATGTGCATAAGTATTTAACTCATACATGCTTTTTAATTCATTTTTAAATGATTTCAGTATATGTTTTTTGCTTTTTTTTAATCCTTTTAGACCAGAAAATTCAATAGTGTTATTAACTTCTGCAACAATTTGATAATTAGATTTATAGTTGTTTATAGTAATTATATTCTGAATGTCTTCTTCAAAAGTGTCTATAGGATGCTCCACAATTCTATTAACCTCTTTACCATCTTTATAAAAAATTACGGTAGGAACACGATGAATGTTTAAGCCTTTTTCTTCATGTTTAGGGCTTTGTTTATACATATCTGGTTTTCTGCTTACAGCAACAACAGTTAATTGACCCATTGGAAAGTTGCAGGCTTCTAAAACTTTGTAAAGTTTAGGAACTTCTTCCTTACTGTCACCACACCAGGTTCCCATAAATAGTGTAATGGAATAGGTTTTTAGATCGGAAGCGATTGCTGTTACCAGTTCTGTATTGGGCTGATAATCTTCATGGTTTTTTGTGAACCAAGAATTATAATTTTCGCCTTCTAAACCACTTTTGTTAATTTTACCTAGTAAAAATGGCGTTTCCCCTTCGTTTGCAACTTCTTGATTTAATGATTGTGCATTAATTTGAAATGTGATTATTAGTGCGATTATGAGAGTTAAAGTGTTCGTTTTCATTTTTGATGAGTTTATTGATGTTGGATTTTTTTGTCATTTCGAATGAGGAACGAGTGAGAAATCTCATCAGAAAGTATTCTGGATATATTATATCTGAGATTTCTCGTCGCTCATGCATTCACTCTGTCGAAATGACAAAAAGTAATCTTTAGGAAATGATATTAACTTACTTCTCAGCAATAATATTCCCTTTAATTTTAAGGATTTTGTTACCACCTTCAGCATTAGACATCACTGTTACGGTCTTAGTAAAAGCACCAAGCCTTTTAGTATCGTATTTAATGTTTAACTCTCCAGTTTCACCAGGCAAAATAGGTGCTTTAGAATAACTTGGTACTGTGCAACCACAAGTTGTTTTAACCATTGTGATTAGTAAAGGTGCATTCCCTGTATTTGTAAAAGTGAAAAGTCTTGTACCTTCAGAATTTTGAGTAATAGTTCCATAATCAACAATTTCTGTTTTAAATTTAATAATAGCGATTTTAGAATCGTATTTATCAAATTCAGTTGGTGCTGCATTAAAAAAACTCAATGCTAGGACTACAAGAATTGCAATGTTCAGTGTTCGTTTCATGATAAAATGTTTTATGATTAATATGAAAGCAAACATCAAGGATAAAGATGTGAATTTAAAAAAAAGAAGGTTGGAAATCGGTACTAGTACCAAGGTTGAATTTTGTAACTATTTGATAAATAGAGACTTTGCGTCATCTCTAGACTGTACATTTAACTTCTTGTAAATGTTATTGGTGTGTGATTTTACTGTACTTACACTTAAAAAAAGTGATTCGGCAATGTCTTTATTGGTTTTGTCCATGAGTAAATGCTCTAAGACTACTTGTTCTTGTTTTGATAGTTTTGCTTTTAAATCTTCAATTTTAGATTTGTTTCGTTTCCAGAATTGATAAAGGAAGAAAAGATTAAGAAGAACTGAAAGTGCTAAAATAGAGTAGAGGAGTGTGTTCCAATTAGAAGCCGTTTTTCCTGTTGAAGCTGCTAATAAATAACGATCAGCAGCTAATTCGTTAGTATATTGTTTGGTGTAGGAAGCGTTAGGATATGAAGATTCTAAACGTGAATTTAAGTTATCGTAATAATCGTTTTCCTTTAAGTCTTCAACATAATAGTTGTGTAAATCACTACTTCTGTCTGATAAATAGGCATAAATATAAAGTTCTGCAATAGGTTCGTTTAAAGCTTCTCCATATGACTGAAGTGTTTTAAACCATTTTTTATTATTCAGTTTTCTATTCGCTTCACTTCTAAATTCGCTATAAGCAAAACGCATATCGTTTTTTAGCGAATCGATTTTTATAAAAGCATTCGCTTTAGGGTTGTTAGATTCTACGCGACAAAACACTTGGTTTCCAAAAGAGAAAGGTAACTTTAAAGTATCCGTGTTCTTAGCAATAAACAACAGTTCCTCACTATCATTGCAATGTCCATTAAAGTGATTGATGCCTTGTTGAATTTCTGAACATCTATCTACATGAATACGATAAATACGATTCTCAGTATCTAGCATATTTCCTTTAAATTCAAAGAAACCTGTGGAATCAGCTATAGTTTTTGCAATAATTTGTTCGGAATAAACACCAGACATTTTTCTGTAATCTTCAACAATAGACAGATATACAAATCTATCCCATTCTTCTGGATTTGTATAGCCCGAAAATGAATACTGTGCATTACAAAATGCCGAAATGGCCAAAAAAAACAAAAGCATTTTTATTCGCATAGAACGAAACTACATAATTTTATTCTTATTGTCATAGTGTAAATTCACAAAAAATATGACAAATTAGATTAAAACACGTCCTAATTAATACATCAAATTAGTTCTGCTGAACTTGCTTGTGCTGAATAGATTTCAGTATTTCAGTATCAAACAAATTATGAGTATTTAGTGTGTTATTCGTTCTATTATTTGTCCACCTTTAGCTGTCTTAGATAAGGGTTGTGGCTCTATTTTATGACTTTGTCGTGAGTTTTAGTTTTAATAGATAATCCCAAATTAATATTAAAAAGCTCTTGCGGCTCTCACAGAGCGAGTGCTATTTTTAGTAGTACCACCTGCGGTATTATTGGAAAAATTTATAAGAATACTGTAATGAGCAGCACCTTCAGTTGAACTCCAATAATAAACGTTACTAATAGCTGTGCCACCATAAATTATAGACGTATTATTAATACTTGTTTTTTGAATAGCCATTTCTAATAGCTCAAGTCTTGATGGTAAAAACCAATCTGAATACGTATTTAAACTTAAATTAGCACAAATATCTGCTGCCGTATTTGGTGTAGCGCAGCCTGCTTCAATATCAATTGTGTTTTGACTACCAGTTCCTATCGCAGTGCCATCTGCTCCAGTAATTGCAACATTTTGACATCCCCATTGTGCATAATTTTGATCATTTATATCGCAAACTAGTCCATGTAGTCCTGTACCATCAATATAAAAAACAACTCCACCAAAACGATAATCGCCAATTTGTATTGGTTGTAATGCTAAAGTCGTAAACGTTATATCGTTGCCGTAAGCTGTACCATTTCCATTTGTAGCATAAGCTCTTACATGATAAGTTGTTGAAGGGTTTAATAAAATAATATTACTAATAAAGGCAGCGCTGCCAGTGCCATCAGTAGATAAATTATCTGTAATGGTTGGATTTGGGTTAACACTCCAACATACACCTTTAACAGTAATAGCAGTGCCTCCATTATTAGAAATTGTACCACCACTAACAGCTGTAATATCGTTTAAAGACGTAATACTATTAGTTGTTAGTATTGGAATAGTAGAGTTCTGTGTTGTAAAAGAAATTTCATTACCATAAGCTGTACCTGCTGAATTTGTAGCATAAGCTCTTACGTAATAGGTTGTATTTTGAGTTAAGCCGTTTATTAAACTGTTATAATTTCCATTTCCAGAACCATTAGAACTAAAACTATCTGCAGTAGTTGGGTTAGGTATCGTACTCCAACAAACGCCTTTAGAGGTAATAGTAGTTCCTCCATCAGAAATAACACTTCCTCCACTAGTTGCCTGATTACCAAATATACTAGTAATCACAGTAGTACTTATTTGAGGAATACATGAACCCCAAGTTGGGACTCCATAACAAAAAGTTAATCCTTGTCCAGTATTTCCTGGTGGAATAGTAACCCAATTTGAGCCATCCCAATATTTCATTTCGCCAGGAGTAGTGCCATTTTGTTCGTTTACTTTTTCCCAGCTTGTAGAGGTTTCATTCCAAAAATAAAAAGCACTATCAGTAGTTAAAAAAACAAGCATGCCATTTTGCGCAGCTAAAGGTGTTGCAGTTAAATTGTTAACACGTGGAATTAAAATGCCATCAGTATTACTAGGTGCTGTTTCACTACTAGCAGTAATGTCTAGAGTGGCATTTGGTGCTGTATTACCAATACCAACTTGCGAAAAAGTTAATAAAGGAAATAATAATAGTATGAAAACAGTTTTTTTCATTTTAAAACAATATTATTAAAAATAATATTTTAAATAAAAAAAACCTAATTTATTGTGTAACAGGTAGTTTAGTTTGTGTAATTGGCCTTTTTTTTAACCTTAGAGTTCAGTTTTATAAATAGAATACCAATAAGAAATGTAACAATTTGAGTAAAGTCACGTCCTATCAATACATCAAATCATCAAAACAAATTATGAGTGTCTGGCGTGTTATTCTTTCTATTATTTGTCCACCTTTAGCGGTCTTGGATAAAGGTTGTGGCTCTATTCTTATTACTTTTTTATCCCGATAGCTATCGGGAGCTATTTGCGGTTGGGTTCCTGGCGTTATTGCAGCTTTGGTTATCTTAAATAATCCTGAGCGATAAATTCTTATCTTTGTGCTTTACTTAATCAATACAGTACATTATGAAAAAAATTATCCTACTATTTGCACTCGTTTGTTTTTTAACCAGTTGTAACGTTACAGAATCTATTGTTTTTAATGAAAACGGTTCTGGTCAGTTTTTAATTACTTATGAAATGGGTGATGCTATGAAAGCTATGACCGAAGCTATGGGAGGAGAAAAGCCCGATTCTGAAAAGAAAAAAGGAGGAAAAGACATGGATACAACTATGGTTTTTGCGGACATTATGGAGACGTATAAAGATAGTGTTGCGGCTTTACCAGAGGAGAAACGCTTGGCAATGGAATCTGTAAAAGACATGTTTATGAATATGAAAATGAACGAAGAAGAGGGTGTTATGAATATGGGAATAGGTCTTAATTTTAAGTCTATAGACGATTTAAAAAACATCAATGAAAAAATAAAAAAAGCACAAAGTTTAAATTCACAAGGTGATCAAGTTGGTTCCATGAAAGAAAACTCGCCACTCGGTAATTTCTTTGGTAGTGATGATAATAAAACGGGATATGTTCTTACTGAGACTGGCTTCTCTAGAGTGACTAAAATAGGTATTCCAGAAGGAGCAGAAGATGCTGTAGAAGATTTGTTTGATGAAACCAATGAAAGTAATCAGGAATTTGTAGATTATTTTGAAAACGCCTCTTATACAGTGAAATTAACTTTTCCTAAGGCAGTTAAATCTATTTCTGTTGAAGGTGCAGAGTTTTCTAAAGATAGAAAAACGGTTACCTATAGAACAAATTGGATAGAATACCTTAAAAATCCGATGTTATTGGATACGAATGTTGAATTTGTAAATGAATAAAACCATACAACTCCAAGATTTAGGGACTAAAGATTTTAAAGCCACTTGGGATTACCAAGAAACGCTTTTTAAAACCATTATAGATACTAAAATTAAAAATAGAAGAGAAGCTGCAGGTTTAGAAACCAATAATCATTTTCTCTTTGTAGAGCATCCTCACGTTTATACTTTAGGTAAAAGTGGAGACTTGTCTAATTTGTTACTTTCGGAAGCACAACTAACTCAGAAAGGAGCCACGTTTTATAAAATAAATAGAGGTGGTGATATTACTTATCATGGTCCAGGACAAATTGTAGGTTATCCCATTTTAGATTTAGATAACTTCTTTACAGATATCCATAAATACTTACGTTTTTTAGAAGAAATCATCATTCTTACTTTAGCAGAATACGGTTTAAAAACAGAGCGTAGTCCTGGTGAAACAGGTGTTTGGTTGGACGTTGGCACTCCATTTGCCCGAAAGATTTGTGCTATGGGAGTGAGAGCTAGCCGTTGGGTTACTATGCATGGGTTTGCATTAAATGTGAATGCAGATTTAGGTTATTTTGATCATATAATTCCATGCGGAATACGCGGAAAAGCAGTAACGACTTTAAACAACGAATTAGGTGTTGAAAAAGTTGATGAGGTTGAAGTTAAAAGGAAGCTTTTGAAGCATTTTGAGAATTTGTTTGAGGCTGAGTTTGTTTAACGTCAAACTATATGGGAAGTAGCAGTTAAGAACAAAATTAATGCTTAGCTCCTAACTGCTATTTTTTATATGCTGAGTTGGTTAGTTTTTTATTGTTTTATAAGTTCCATTTCTAAGGGCATTTGATAAATATTTACTTGTTGATTATCAACGACTCTAATTGCTTTATCAACTTCGTTATTCCAATTAATTTTTTCGACACCTGAATTATTTTCATATGTTATGGTTAAATCTGAGGAATGTAAAAAACCAACGAAACTGGGTTCAACAATAGCCATGTGATATCGGTTGACACTTGGTGGATTTCTTATTGCATTTCCATCAGATAAATATGTATAAGTTGGATTAAAACCTTTACCCATAATCATCTTTCCATAATCATTGGTATAAGTGTTATATTGTTCAATACCATTAACAACTAATTTGAATTGTCCCGTTAATCTATCTTCTGTACAACTATGAGCGCTTTCGGTATTTTCTATTTTTGACAGTGTAATTTCAAATACAGTATTGCTAGTCGTATCTTCATATTTCCAAGTCCCAATAAATTTATCCAATTCTCCATTTATATCTTTAAAATAAGTGTCTCTTTCTAAAAAATTGGTTGTGTATTCAGTTTCTAGTGGCACTATTTGTTGTGCTATACTATTAATTGAGAATAATAGTATTAAGGTGTAGATTATATGTTTCATATTTTATGAGTTTTTAAAGTTTGGTCCATGTTACAATATTACCCTCTGAGTTATAAACAGCCTCATAAAGGCTCAACCCAGGATAGTTTTCTGAAAGGTAAAGCGCAATAGCTTCTTCTTGTGCGTCAATATCGTTTACTGGTATTGGTAATATTAAATCAGCAACAGCGTCGGCTATATCCTCTCGTTTTTCTCCATCAATCTCAAAATCTCCTTCAAGGTTAACAACATCCTGTTCATTATTAGTTCTTATAGCGTATGTTTTACCACTCGCACCTTTAGAAACCACAAAGTTGGTAACTTGATTTATATCTGTTGGTAGTGTTGGGTCTGTTTCTGCTATTTTTTTAACCATTACAATATGCTCTGCAATATCTGTACCACTTGGTACTTTGCGAATAGGTTTTGGTGGTGAGCTATCATCTAAAGGCGGATGGTAATGTGCACCAATAAGTGTTTTATTCTCTAAAGGCGGGAATTTGAGAGCATCAGACTCTCTAATTGTAGGCGATTGTTGGTTAAAGTTACTATCTGTATAAGTATCGGTATTGTTAATGTCGTTACCTGTATAAATAAAACGTTTACCATCTTCTTGGGTTGTAAAGCCCATATTGTTTTTAAGATTCTAAACAAAGATAGCAGTTAAGAACAAAATTAATGTATAGCTCCTAACTGCTATTTTTTATATACTGAGTTGGTTAGTTTTTTATTGTTTTGTCAATACTAAATTTGCAGGAATTAAAAATTCAGAATTATCAATTGCACTACCATTAGGGCATTCAGACCATCCTTCAGTTACTATATTCGTTCTTGTCCAAATCAATTGTTCAATGCTTGAAGAATTAACACTATATTCTAATTGTAAATTACCTTGTTTTCTTCTATAACAACTAGTTAAAGATGGTTCATAGTAATTTACTTCAACAGTATTATTACTGACTATATCATTTCCACCTATTCCACCACTAGTGTTATATTTTTCTTCTCCATTTAATTTGTATTCAGTTTTAATATATATTAAATCGTCAAAATTTCCAGACCCTCTATTTATATGTAAATGTTTGGTTACTACAATTTTTAGGTAATGAATACCATCATTGAATGTCCATGTTCCAGTATATTTATCAAGTAGATTATTAGCATCCTTAAAGTAAAAAACTTCATCAGTTAAAACAGTAGCATAGGGGTCGAGATTATATTTATCCTCAATATTTACGATAGTTTCTTGACTATAACTAAAAGCAGTTATTATGATTGAAGTTATTAGTGTAATTATATATTTAGTTTTCATAAAATTATGTTATTGATTATTTTTAGTTTAAAGCTTGCCAAGAGTAATCTCCGTTTGTGTCTGCAAATGCTTGAAATAGAGTTGATCCACTATCTAAAGTGTTAAAAAATTTAACAAAGAAAGCTTCAAACAAAGCTTCTTCTTGTCCATCAGTGCAAGTACCACAATATTTGATTGTAGCTTCAATGACTTCGTTATTATACCTAAATTGTAAATATTGATACTTCTTCATAACTTTATTGTCATAGACAACATTAGTATTTAAACTTTCATAAAATTGCTCAACTTTTTCTGCATCATCAATTCTTAAAGCATAAAGTCCTCTTCTAGATACTAGGATTGAAGTTATTTTTTCTCTATCTGTATCATTGTTATCCTTTTTCTGTTTATAGAATTTTGCCATCCCAAAAACATCTTCTGCACTAAATACGGGTTGTATTTTTCCATTCTCAGGATTTGCAGTATTATGATGCATATGCAATCTAACCCTTGAACTTGAAATGGCATCTGGGAATTTTGTATAGTCAAAACCTAAATCTTCTCCTGTAATTTGATGCTCTGAATACACATTTGTAGTTGCTGTTGTTCTAAATTCACTTCCTTGTTCCGTTGTTGAAGTATTAATATCTTCAACCATTTGTTCTATTCTACCTTTTATCAAACTATTCTCAGTTAGTTCATTTAGTGCTAGTAAATCATTGAACTGTGCAGCGTCAGTAGGTGGGTCAACATATTCATTCTCTTGATGTTCTTGCCAAGCCTCCGACTGCGCCCAATATGACGGTGGACAAAATTTCTGGGTTATCACAAGGAGTTGACTCGCCTTCGTATATGTATATTGGTATGTAAGTTGAATTACTAGTTGATCCTCCTGGCGTGCTTCCTGCATCAGAATTGTCAACTCCTGTAGGATTACCTGTACTACCTCCACCACCATTTGGATCGAAGGATGCTTCAATTGAAGTTGTTGTACAAATCGTTACACTCCCAGAACCTTGCGAAGGAACATTTGAACTATTAAAAACGCAATTACAGTTATCATCATAAGAAATTGACCAATAATAGGTAATACATTCTATTTCTATAGCTTCATCTGTAGACGATGGTGTATTTGTTTGTATGGGTTGTATTGTTGTTTGGTTTAAAGATTTAGAATAGGTTAAAATATAACTACTAGATCCTTCTTGATTCTCCTTTACTAACAGGGTTAGTATTTCGTCATCATTTGTGGAGCTAACACGCTCAATAGGTGTGCTATAAGTTGTTTCGTTTTCTGTAAGTGTATTAAGTACTTCATTACCTTTAAATCTAAATGTGTTGGTGTCATCTGTATTTCGTTTTAATAAGCCATCTTGGTTAGTTTTTAAAAGGTGTTGCTTCAATGTCGGATTATCCATTAAGTCTTGCAGACTAGATTGTGTTACAACCGGTTGTGTTGTTTGCTGGGCAGATGTGTTTATGGAATTTTCCTTTTCACAATTTGTCAAAAATAATGAAATTCCTATGCTAAGAATTCCAAGTCTAAGCGTTTTTATAATTTTATTTTTCATATGGTTCCTTGTTTAAATTTAGTGATTAATTTTTAATGTATTTGTATACATCTTCCTGCCTATAGCTAATTACACTAAACGATGCTTAAATGTAGAAGCACTAATTGTTAAAACAAAATTTCAAAACGTTAAATTATAAAGAAAAATCATGTTTCAATTACGGTTTCTCCGTAAAAGGTGCGGATTTCTGTAAGGTTAATCTAAATAAAATAAGAAAATCAAGTTAGCCTCTACATTAAAAAACACCTTATAAAAAGCCATTTCTTAGCTTCGTCATAACCAGACTTTAGATATTGTATAGATAGATTTGGTGTGACAATATTGATTTTTAATTTTCGTTTGAAATTTTTGAAATACACTTGTAAATTTTTTAGTCGAGCAGTCCTTTTATATAATAGGTAAAGCTTTTAGTTGATTAATCCTTATAGCTTGAAATTTTTCAGATTAGATTATCATATTTTTAATCTCTAAAGATAACTAAATCAAACCCATAAAGGTTTTTAAAACAGTGTAATAGCTTATTGGAAAAGTAGACAAATTTGAAAAAAAATAGTACTTTTGCAAGCTGTTTAATTTATAGACATACAGGATAATAATAATTAAGAATCACTATTGAAATTGGCGAAGGTTTGGTAAAAGTACTGGTAGGAATAAAACAATTGTCTAGTAATTCGGAATTAAGATTTAAAAAATCTAAAACTAGATGAAGATTGCAGTAATTGGTTCTGGAATTGGTGGTTTGGCTACTGCATGCAGATTAGCATCCAAAGGACACGAAGTTACTGTATTTGAAAAAAACGCCTCTCCTGGTGGCAAAATTGATGAGATTAATATGGAAGGTTATCGGTTTGATACTGGTCCATCCTTATTTACATTGCCAGAATTGGTAGAAGAACTTTACAGCGCTGCTGGTGAAACTATTCCGTCAACTTTTGCTTATAAAAAACTTGACGTACTGTGCAAGTATTTTTACAATACTGGTGAACATCTAATCGCTTGGTCAGATCAACAAAAATTCACCGACGAATGCGTTCAAAAGCTAGGAGAAGACGCTTCAAATATTACGACATATTTTAAGAATGCTTCTTTAATCTATAAAATTACCGCAGACATCTTTCTTTTTAATTCTTTACACAAAGTGAAGAATTTATTGAAGTTTTCGGTTCTGAAATCACTACTTCAAATTCATAAAATTCGCTTTTATAAAACGATGCATGGTGATAACAAGAGGAATTTCAAAAGTCCATTGCTTGTTCAACTATTTGATAGGTATGCCACTTACAACGGCTCCAATCCATATAGAGCACCAGCGACACTAAATGTAATAGCGCATCTTGAAAATAATAAGGGAGCCTATTTTCCGGAACAAGGAATGTATTCTATAGTGAAGCACATTTATGAGCTTGCCTTAAAAAAAGGAGTTCGTTTTAATTTTAATTCATTGGTGACGTCTATAGATATACAAAACAAAAAGGCTGTTGGCGTGACCGTTGGAGACAAGGCATTTGCTTTTGATAGTATCGTATCAGACTCAGATATCAACTATGTTGTTAATAACCTGATGAATCATCCACAAAAAAAGCGAATTATGCGTTTAGAGCCTTCATCGTCTGCCTTGGTGTTTTATTGGGGAATAAGCAAAGAGTTTCCGGAGTTAGATTTACATAACATTCTTTTCAGTAGTGATTATAAACGAGAGTTTAATAATCTATTTGAAACAAAAACCATAGATTCAGATCCAACTATTTATATCTTCGTTAGTTCTAAAATGATAAAAACTGATGCACCAAAAAATTGCGAAAACTGGTTTGTAATGGTTAACGCACCTTCTAATAGTAAAGAAAATTGGGAAAAACTGATACGTACTACTAAAAAAAACATCATTAATAAAATTAACAAATCCCTTAAAACAAATATTGAAGACTATATTGTATGTGAGAAAATTGCTTCACCAATAATCATTGAGCAAAATACGCTTAGTAAAGGTGGAGCATTGTATGGCAATTCATCTAACTCCATGTTTTCTGCATTTTTAAGACACCCAAACTTCCTTAAAAGCGTAAAGAATTTGTATTTTGTTGGAGGCAGTGTGCATCCAGGTGGTGGAATACCGCTATGTTTGGCAAGTGCCAAAATTGTTGCTACTGAAATACCTGAAAAATAGATGAACAGGACAATTAAATACGTAATTAACGACAGACTTCCAATAACGTTTATAGTTTTATACGTTGCAGGATTGGCTCTATACGTTATGCCTTTTACGCACGAGTTATTTATATTGGCTACTCCGTACACACTCGTTTTAGTTAGCATCGCTATCTTTTTACATCATAAAAAGTGGAATAAGAAAACGATTGCCGTTTTAGCTAGTATTTTTGTTATAAGTATTGTAACCGAAATTATTGGAGTAGCAACGGGTAAGTTGTTTGGCGACTATCAGTACGGTCAAGGGCTCGGTTTTAAAATAGCTGATGTACCAATTATTATTGGGCTTAATTGGGTTTTCTTAGTGTACGCTTCAAATGGCATAATCTCTAAATACACATCAAACAATATTTTAATTATAGGAGGCGCATCATTACTGATGGTAGTTTACGATATTGTTCTAGAAAAAGCGGCTCCACTGATGGATATGTGGCTGTTCTTTGAAAACAATCCGCCTTTAAATAATTACGTTATGTGGTTCCTTTTGGCATTATTTTTTAATACTGTCGTTCAAGCTTTTAAAGTATATACTTCCAACAGTGCAGCTAGATGGTTGTTTTTTATTCAGTTCGTTTTCTTAATTGCAATTATTGTAAGTAACTATTTAATTTACTGAAATGATACCAGCCAACCATAATAAATTTTTAGTCAGATTTTCTAAGTACTATACTAAAATATTGATCGGTATTTTTTTTGGAAAAATCAATTACTTAGGTCATTTCGAAGAAAAAGAGCTTCCAGTTTTAATTATCAGTAATCACTTCTCATTTTACGACGGTTTTATTCAAATCTTATTAAATTTTAAAGTTTTTAAGCGAAGGTTGCATTTCATGATGATAGAAAACGAACTTATTAAACGCGCGTTTTTAACTAAGGTTGGTGCTTTTTCAATAAATAAGGGAAGTCGTTCAAGTATTAAGAGTCTTCAATATACTGTTGAATTGTTACAGAATAAAGAGAATCTGGTTTTGTTTTTTCCACAAGGTGAACTTCAAAGTGTTTATACACAGGAGTTTAATTTTGAAAAAGGCTCACTTAAGTATATTTTAGAAAAGAAAAAAAATGAATTTCAATTGGTTTTTAATATTAACCTCATTAATTATGGAGCTAAGCTAAGACCAGATTTATTTGTGTATTATGAAACTCATACTATAAGTGCATTTACGGATGCTGAAGATATTGAACGAGAATTTAATCGTTTTGCCAAAGCGTGCTTTACACAACAAGCGGTATTATGATTTATTTTTGTTATTTTCTAATAGGTTTCTTAATGATTAGGTTGCTTATAGCGTTCTCCAATTATCTTTCGTTTACATATTTACCTAAGGTTAGTTCTTTAGCAGATGAGCCAAAAGTTTCTGTGTTAATTCCTGCTCGAAATGAAGAAGCAACTATCGGAAATTTACTTGAACAACTAACTAGATTTGATTACAGTAAGCTTGAGATTATTGTCTATAACGATCATTCAACAGATAAAACCGAAAGTATTGTTAAGCATTGGGTAGAAACCCAACCCAATATTAAACTTATTAATGGAGGTGTGCTTCCAAAAGGTTGGTTAGGTAAGAATTATGCATGCCATCAATTAGCACTGCAAGCAACAGGTGATATATTTCTTTTTTTAGATGCTGATGTTATGGTGAAAAATGGTTTAATCAAACGCAGTATTAATCATTTTCAGCAATATAAACTTCACTTGTTATCAATTTTCCCAAAGCAAATAGTAAAATCTTTTGGTGAAAAAGTTTCAGTTCCTTTAATGAATTGGATTTTGTTGAGTTTACTTCCGCTTTCATTAATTAGAAAGTCGAAAAACAAAGCCTTTTCTGCTGCCAATGGGCAGTTTATGATGTTTAAGGCAACGACTTATAAAGCAACACAGCCTCATGAAAAACACAAATCAGATAAGGTAGAAGATATTGCCATTATAAAACATTTTAAACATAATGGCTTCACTTCCGATACACTATTAGGAGATGACGATATTTCTTGTCGTATGTATAAGGGACTAGATGATGCCGTCGAAGGATTTACAAAAAACATATTTGAATTCTTTGGTAATAGTATTTTTACAACTATTACATTTTGGCTTTTAACTACAATTGCTCCCTTTGTAATATATTTTAACATGGGATTGGCTTGGTTAATTACCTATTTGACTGGTATGCTATCAATTCGATTTTTCGTAAGTTTGGCGAGTCAACAATCTGTCCTTCAAAATTTATTATTAGCATTACCACAGCATATAGTGTTTCTATTAATAATTATTAAAGGACTTATAAATAATAAACGTAAGAAATTAATATGGAAAGGCAGAAATATATTTCAAGATCAATAATCATTATGATTATTTTGTTGTTTTCTATACAATCAAGTTTTTCTCAAACGACCTATAGCGATTCAATTTACAAAGCTTATTCACGTGGTAAAATGGACAAATGGTTCAACATTATGAAGGCGTGTGAAAAAAGTGCGAGTCACAAGAGTTTAGCGGAGCAATTAGAGCTTATTAGTTATTACTATGGCTATACAGGTTGGTTAATTAATGCTGAAAAATATGATACCGCTGAAAAATATATAGATAAATCAGAAGGAATAATTAATACGTTGTTAAATGAATCCCCTGAGAATGCCACGCTTTATGCCTACAAAGGAGCGTACATTGGGTTTAGAATAGGCCTTTCAAAGTTAAAAGCTGTTTATTTGGGTAGAAGAAGTATTAAAAACATAGACAAAGCGCTTGAGCTTGATCCTGATAATATTCAAGGAAATATAGAAAAAGGAAACTCATTATATTATTGTCCTTCAATTTTTGGTGGTGATAAGGAAGAAGCGATTACTTACTATATAAGAGCAGTTAAAAGCTTTGAGAAACAAGGGTTAGTTGTTAATAATTGGATGTATATAAACACAATGACAGCTTTAGGACAAGCATACGAAGCTACAGATCAAATACAGCTGGCGAAAGTATGCTATGAAAAAATAATGCGCATATTTCCAAATTTTATGTGGGTTGAGGATGAACTCTATCCTGATATGATAAAACGTCATAAACTATAATATTTATCGCTCACCAATATGAAATTTGAGACCTACAAAGCAACACTAAATTGCATAAAACTCTTTACGCTAATAAGTATTGTTGTTAGTCCTATTTCTATTAATGGGCAATCTACGAAAGCTGATGATGTTAATTTAGACAAAATTCCTCCGCGCATTATTAGAGCTTGTTGCACTTTTGGTTATGATATGAAATTATGGGGAATTCCATTTGTATCTATTGATCAGGTGATAAGTATTGATGATTTGGGTGAGCATCATTATATGGGTAATAAGCACGAAGGCATAGGAACGATTTATACTAATAAAGGTGGTTTTATAGATGTTGGTCACTTAAGAGATCAATTGGATTGGACACGGTATTTATATGCTCTAATTTTAAAGAATAAAGGAAAAGGAGAAGTTGTTTTGCCTTTACGGAAAGAAGCAGGACGTAAGACTTTACATTTGAATGTTCCAGCAGATTTTGATAAGAACGATTGTGTTTTATTAGCCGGTAAAATAATCTACGATTTTTCCCTCTGGCATGAAATAGCTACGTGGTTTGGTGCATCTACGGTTCCTTTTATATCAGAAAAATTTTCTAGTTTTTCGGTTGAAGATGTATATTCAAATTTACTTGGAATACACATAGGAATGAAAACCTTACATTCTGAACTTCCTTTTAACCAATCTGCAACTGAGATTATCTCATCAACATTAGATAGCTTAGATGTTGTAAAGACAGTAAAAGAAACTCATGATGCCTACGATGCTGTTAATAATAAATGGTACACTAATAAAAAACGAATACCAAGTACAAAAATCACGTTAAAGCGAGATACTGATGTTCTTAAGTCAAGTAAGCCTTGGATAATTCCTAATCAGGCTAGTAACATAGATGATCCTATTATTTTAGATGTTCCACGTTTAGATACCAATGGTGAGTTGCTTACTAAGTATTATCAATTTACGATTGATGTTAATAAAAAAATCCCTGTAGAAGAGATTTTCCCAGGTAATGAAAGCAGACGCATCAATCAAGATGATTTTGTTGTATTGCTGAATACAATAACTAATGATATCAGAATTAAGGAACAGGATACATTGGTAGAAAAGAAATTAAGTATTCGGAAATAGACACTTTCGTAAGTTAATTGAGGCTCACAATTAGATATACACAATTGCGTATATATCTTTTATATATAGAACTTCAACTTTAGTTGAAACAAGGGCTTCATTCTATAATTTCGTAGTCAATACTTAATTTTCGTAATGCTCTTAAAGCAGAACCAGAGTTTTTATCTGCCACTTCTATGTCTACGGCATCACCTTCTAAGAGTATGGCTGTTAGTTCATTTGCCAAGGATCCATTCACATTAGATGAAATCTCTGTAATACATTTGGTAATTGCTCTTTTATCTGGTCTCTGCGCATCACAAGATAATAGGTTCAACTTCATAATATCAATAATTTATAACTGCAATATACAACAGTTGAGATGAGGTATATATGAATTGTACTTAAATCAGAATTTAATTTAAAAAAACCAATTTGAGATTATTGTAATTCGAAAGCTTCCAATATATCAGAAGGAAATTGAATAATTACGATCTCATTAATCTCTGATTTTTTTATTGAAATAGCTTCGTTACTGTAAAGATTAGTAATAAGAAGTTCGTTAATTTGGTTTGCTATTATGTATTTTGTGTTTGGAGAGATCTTAAAAGGAGTCTCAACATTATTAACCTTAATAATTAATTCACCGTTAGAATTCCTAGAGTCTATTACCAAACTCTTGTGTAATGCGATGCTTACATACGGTTTAACAATAAATGGAGTATCAGAAATCTCTATTTGGTGGATTTTTATAGTATTATTATGATACTTGTCTAAATTATTTAAACTAACCCCTAAATAGGAATTTTTACCCTTATAAATTGTTCCTTGGATATTGTTTTTAATTAATACATATTTGTTTTTATCAACATATGTCAAATCCCATTCTTGAGGTTTGCCAACAGCTCTAAATTTTAGGTTTTTAATAAGGGCTTCGTCACCTTCAACAACTATTTTGAAATATTTATTAGTAAAAGGGTCATCTGCGGCTGATACTTTAATGCGGGAATAATTAGCTAATTTGTTTTTGTCGTAATTTAGAAATGTTAATTGATTGTTAACCAATTTACACCGCCTGAAATCATTAAATTTTAACGCTGTCGGTTTGGTAATAGTGGAAGATGCAAAAAACAAATCTTTTACAGTTTTTAATTTAATATCTAGAAGTTTGGCTAAGTCATTGGAAAGAGTTAATGATCTCTCTTTTCTTCCAGTAGCATTCAAATGATACATTGTATTTGATAACTTCTCTATCGGGAATTCGAAAGTATTATGAGATAGTAATTTTACACCTGTTTTTTGACTTAAAGTCTTATAATATGTGGTGATTTCTTCAGTAGAAAAATAATTTTCAGCTATCGCAGGCATTGAAAAATAAACCTTTATCCCTCTATTATTTAAATCTTTTTTTAATTCTTGATAATATTGGAATATCTCTGAATTATTAGGCGGAACTAATTTTTTAATCTTAAACTTTTCATACATCGATTTTGACATCTCAAAATCAATAACGTTTTTATATACATTATCATTTTTAAAAGCTTTAGCTCTATAAAGTCCTTGTTTAAATGTGTTTTGAGGTTTAAAATCAAAATTAATAATATTTTTTTGAGAATTATGTACTTGACATTTTAAAATAGGAGAAATAGCATCTAAATTTTTATAGACCTCCCACTTTGCTAATAAAGGCATAAATTGAAAGTAATTAGAAACCTCTGCTGATGCACCGTACAATTTTTCTTTGTATTCACGTGATATTATTAAGATGTCTCCGTTTTTCAAGTAAGGTGTAACGGGATCTATAATATTGAAGGTGTTAAGTCCTCCATGTAATCCCATGTTCACTACTGGAATTCCTAATGAAATCTCCATAAGGTCACTATCAATGCCAAAATTTACATTGGACCCACCAACTATTACAATTTTGTTAGACTGAATACGCTGCAATTTGCCAAATTTGTGCTCAAATCCGATGCCATAAGAAACTAAATAGTCTTTATTCAGTTTATTTACGGAAAAATCGAAATATAGCAAAACACATGTAACAAGTACAAAAATGAATATAATGGATTTCAGTATGTTTTTCATTTATTAAAATTGAAAATAAATAAATTGAGTTGGCTCTACAGGATAGTATCCCCAAAAAATTATAATTAGAACAAGAGACACAAGTGTAATCCAACGCGGAATTATATTCTCTTTAAATATTAGTTTAGTTAAATTGATTTTTCGTTCAATGACCTGAATTGTTAATAGAAAAATTATGAGATAAAAAGAAAGACTTAAATCAAAATCGCTTAACCCTGTTTCTAATAGTTCAAACGAGTTAATAGTAAACATGTTCTGCAAAACATAGATGGCATCAGTTAAAGTATTTGCTCTAAAAAAGACCCAAGCTAAGTTCACAAAACTAAAAGTGATTATGATATAAAATAATTTATAACCATAAGTATTAGTTTTTATATTAAAGCTTGAGTTTATTATTTGTTTTATTGGTCGTAGCAATTGTTCGAAAATTAAACCAATGCCATGAAGCGCTCCCCAAATTATAAAATTCCAACTAGCGCCATGCCACAAGCCACTTACAGTGAACACTATAAATATATTTCTTAAACGTTTTAAATAAGAAACTCTATTCCCTCCAAGCGGAATATATAAATAATCCCTAAACCATGTACTTAAGGAAATGTGCCATTTTCTCCAAAATTCTGTTATGTTTTGAGCAAAATAGGGTTTGTTAAAATTTTGCATTAGGTCAAAGCCCATAATTTTTGCTGATCCTATTGCTATGTCCGAATATGCCGAAAAATCACAATAAATCTGAAATGTAAAGAATATAGTAGCTACAATCAAAGGAAATCCTTCATAGGTGGTTGGATCGCTATAAATAGTGTTAACCAATACAGCTAAGCGATCAGCTATAACCACTTTTTTAAATAAACCTCGAAGAATTAGAAACCCACCAGTCCACAAATTATTATAACTAAATTTATGCTTGGTTTTAAATTGGGATAGTAAATGTGAAGAGCGTTCTATTGGACCAGCTACAAGTTGAGGAAAAAAGGAAACAAAAAGCGCATATCTTCCAAAGTGATATTCAGTTTTTGTATCACCTCTATATACATCCATTGTATAACTTAATGCTTGGAAAGTATAAAAAGAAATACCAACTGGTAGAAGAATTTCAACAAAAGAAAAGCCCTGGCTTAGATTGTATCTGCTTGTGATTAAATTAATATTTTCAATAAAAAAATTGAAATATTTAAAGTAAACAAGAATTAGTAAATTAATACTAAATGAAAATGCTACACACCAATTTTTATATTTTTTCTTATTAATTATTGTGGCTGATTTGTTTATCTTATCAATGATAATACCGCTTAAATAAGTTATTATTGTAGAAGTAAATATAAGAATGGCATACTTAGGACTCCAGCACATATAAAAGTAATAACTACTTAAAAGGAGCCAAAGCCACCTATATTTTGATGGTAGAGCAAAATATACTAGTGTAACTAAAGGAAGAAATAATAGAAATTGTAATGAATTAAATAGCATAATTTTTCAATGGTGGTATAAAACGAAATTAGCTCAAAATTTATAGAAAGTCAAACTAAGTCTCATCATTAAAAAACACCTTATAGAAGTGCATTTTTTTCTCTTCGTCATAACCACGTTCTAGATATTCTGCTGATGCATCTGGTGCGTCAACATCGAGTTTAATTTGAATATTAGTATCGAGTTTAATTTCGGTTTTAATCTTTTGTTTTTGTTTTTTTAAGGCAATTTCAGAAACGTCAAACTGGTTTCTAATGAGCACTTTATTGTCAGTTTCGTAAACTTTCTTATAATCTTCAAAAAGTTGAATTTTATCTTCTTCGTCAAAAACGTCTTCTTTAAAATTATCGATGTTTACAATTTCATTTTCTTTGAAAAAATCAACTGTTTTTGCTAAGAAATTACTCTGTTCTTGGCCACCAAAATTAGGTTGCAATACCTCTTTAGAAAACTCCCTACATAGCTCAATACAGTTTTTGGTATGTTGGTTGCTATCGTCTGGATATCTAATGTTTAGGAAGCTTTTTATCCAGTATTGTGTATCGTAAGTATTATTGTCTACACTTAACACAATTTTACCTTCCATATCAGATGTATTTAAAACTAAACACCCTTTATCTATTTTCTTGGCTTGAATGCCTTTTTGGACTAAAATATCGTAGTTGTTTTGCTCTAAATACGTCTGAAAAAACTCTGTTTTATTTTCAATTTTAAAGATGCCAATAGCATCGGTAAAATAGTCTTCGTATTGTACGTTATCAAAATGGCAAATAAGTACATCACCTGTTTTTATTTGTGCCGAATTACTTTGTTCAAATAAGTGCGTAACTATATGCTTAGAAATGTCTACAAAATCTGCATCATCTTTAAATAGTTGGTCAGTGTAAGTGTTAATTTCATTGAGACCAATATCACTATGGTGATGAAAACGATAGCTTTCTGCGACGCTAACAAACGGCTTTAAAAGATAAGGAAGTATAAGGTTGTATGTAGCTTCGTCAAAATCTACTATTGCATCTGAAAATGCATTTTTTGTGCCATTAAATTTGTTTCCAACTTTGTGAATTACGCAACTTTTCAAGGACGCTTTTTGTCGTTTTATCATAGGTAAAATAGTATTCTAAATTTTCAATATATAATACTACAAAAGGGTAGGGATTATTTTTGTTGAAAACAGTATTTAATTAGTATTGTTTTTAGTGCAGTTTATAAACCACAATTGTTTTATTGTCACTTTGAGTAATAAGTTCTAATCCAAGGTCATTATCTAGTTTCTCTAATGTTGCACTTGCTGCACCAAAAACCGGAAAATTAGAAATAGATTTTGCTTGACTATCAAATAGATATACTTTTTTTGATTGTAAATCTGTTGTGGTTACATAGATTTTGTCGTTCAAATAGAAAATTTTTGGAGCCGTATAATCACCATAATCTAAATCTATGGTTCTAGATTTTATAGTTAATCGGTTTTCTCGCAAGGAAACTAATGTTTTACTTGTTGTAGCTATGTTATGCTTGTCTGTTAAGTTTAGGTTTTTAGAACTAACTCCTCCTCGCGTATCTACTTGAATGAGTTGACCAAGCGTGTTGGTCGTTGTAAATTTATTCTGATAGAGGTACAAATCATTACCCGAGAAGCTAATTTTATCTTTAACATTTATTCTAACATTGCCTTGTCTGTTTAAAATTTTTAGGGTTTTGCCAGCACCAAAGACAATATAATCCTTAGTTCCAATTCTAAAATGCTTGGGTTGCGATACAATTTTTGAATCATTGTTCTTGTAATTAAAACCACTAACAGATTTTCCTTTGGCATCATACATTAATAGCTTTTTGCCTTGAGTTACCAATAATCTATAATTTTTCTGCTTGTCGTAATCAAAGACCGAAAGTGGTTGCGTAATAACGTCGTTAAATTTTAAAGGAAAAGAAGAGACGTCTTTGCCATTTCGATCTAAAACATATAGGCGACTAGGTGTTGTAAATGCTAATTGTAATCGTCCGTTTTTATAAATATCAACCTGCTCAACGTGTCCCAGAATTTCACCTTGAAGTTGTTTTTCCCAAAGAATATTTCCTGAACTTGAAATGAGATAAAGCGTGTTATTTACATCTTGTACTACAATATCATGAGATTTAGAAACATGGTTTTTAACGGCTTGAGGAGGTGTTAATATTGTCGCTTCAATTTGCGTCGTATAGGCTTCTGCTACAGAATTTGAAGTAGCTCTTTTTTTAAATTTTTGAATAACTCCATTAATATGAGTGTAATTATCTTCGCGAATAAACTGAACGGCATTAGCATTATAACCCTTCATGGTTTTGCCTAAAATATCTGATAATCCTTTAGAATCCTTAAAAATAAACAAAGAAGCTTCATCACTAAGGTTAGCATTAATACTTTGAAAAGCATCTGAATTTTCCAATGTTTTATTGTTTAAAGCACCAGTAAGAACTAATTTTAGAGATTCTGTAGAGTTGGAAAACACAATAAAATTTTTAAAAACCGAAAAGTATCTTGCATTCTCAAAACTCATAAATGGCATTAAGTTAGATTTGAAGAAGTCTGGTTTGCCAAATTCATAAATATCAATAGCTCTAAAATTTTCAATATTAGATTTGTCTTCAATAGATTCTAAAATAAGATTAGGATCTAAGGTATGGAGTAGAAGAGCATTATCAATTAGAGCAATTTCATTAGTAAAATTTAAGAATGATTCAGAATTCTCTAATGTAATATTATTAATTAGGCTTAAATTTTTATTGAACACAGAAAAATCATCATATGTAATACTTATTAAAGAACCAGTGTTAGAAGGAGCAATTGAAAGAGTATTTGTTTTTTGAGGAATAGTATTTTTAAAACTATCTAGATGATTGGTACTAGAATCTTTAGAGATTAAAATGCCATTATAACTGAGACTTTTATCTGTGTGTCCGAAATCTAAAATCGTAAAGTTCGAATTTTTCGTATTCCCAATTTCTGTAAATAGTAATTTAGAATAATTTGTAACATCCGACTTAAAAACGATAGAAGCCACCGCTTTTTCATCTGTAGTTTCAATTAATTTGCTGAGATCGATGTTTTCATTTTCAGGATTTAAAGTTTTTATAAGTTCTAGATTGTTTGAGCCAGCAAAAGTGTTTCCTATTATTTTATGATAAACCGTTGCCGTATCTATTTGAGTCTTTTCAATTTTTAAATCTACTAAAGTTTCGGAAGTATGGTTCGGAATAGAATCTATTATAAATAAAGCGCTGTCATTTTTAGTGAGAACCAAATAATCCGAATTGGTTGAATCTTTAAAGGATACATAAACCTGTTTTGTAGTATTAAGGTTTTTTAAAATTTGAGAAGCATTTTTTAATTCCTCACTATATATGCCAGACAGAATATCGTTGTTTTCTAGACTATTAATAAAATCATTAAGTTCATTAACCTGAATGACAGCAAATGTTTCGCTCGGAATAAATTTGTAAGGTTGTTTGGTTTTGTTATAGTCTTTTTGGCAAGACCAAAATATGGAGAACAAAATCAATAAAAAACCAAGTCGCTTCATTAAATAGAATATTAGATTACAAATATAGAAAGTTATATAGCCAATCATTAGTGTCCGATTCAAAATAGTTTAGTTTTATAAGTCATTTGAAACTATACCTTGTTTTCTTGAAATAATTTTAAATTGATAGGGAGGAAATGTAACATTAAAGTTGTCTCTGATTGTCAGTTAGTTAGAGTGTAGTCTTTATTCTTGGTTCTATAAGCGAAGCGGTCTTAATATCTTTTATCTCTCAACAGTGAGGTCTAATTGGTATTGCTCAGGCAATAATCTAAATGATTTTCTGTGATACTTAGTTATGCCGTATTTCTTAATTGCAGCTCTATGTTCTTTTGTTGGGTAGCCTTTGTTTTGTTTCCAATTGTACATAGGGAATTCTTCATGGATTTTCTTCATGTAGTCATCTCTATAAGTTTTAGCTAGTACAGAAGCTGCTGCAATACTTAAAAATTTACTATCTCCTTTTATAATGGTCGAATGTGGAATTGTTTTGTAAGGTTTAAATTTGTTTCCGTCTACTATAATGTATTCTGGACGCGTTTTTAACTGCGAAATTGAACCGTGCATTGCTTTTATAGAAGCGTTTAAGATATTTATTTTATCAATTTCAGGTTCAAAAATATGTTGAATACCAAAAGAAATGCTTTCATTTTCAATAATAGGTTTTAAGATATTTCTGTTTTTTTCTGAAAGTTGTTTGGAATCATTTAAAAGAGAATTTTTAAAAGAAACGGGCAAAATAACTGCCGCAGCAGTTACTGGGCCAGCCAAACATCCTCTACCTGCCTCATCTGTACCACATTCTAAATCAAAAGATGTAAACTGAATTTTTAAAGCCAAAATGTTAAATTTTGGACAAAGTTAAAACTTTAACGCAACCCTTTTACAGTTTATGTATCTAAAAGTAATGAGTTGATAGCTGAAAACACTGAAAAATCAATTAGTTTACTGAGTTTATAGAATAATAAAAGCGTTAACATTTTTTTAGTATAAAGGCTTGGTTGTTTAAGATAAAATTAAGATGTTTGCAAACAGACTAACTCAAATAATTGTTATATGAAATTAAAGTTAACATGGTTAATGACGCTTTTTATGGCGTTTGTGATGCAATTTTCTTTTGCACAAGAGAAGACGATCACAGGTACTGTTACAACTGCCTCGGATGGTTTGCCTCTTCCTGGAGTTAATGTTGTTGTAAGTGGTACTTCAAGAGGTACTCAAACAGATTTTGATGGTAAGTATTCCATTTCTGCTAGTGCAGGAGATGTAATAACGTTTAGTTATTTAGGTTTTGCAAAAGAGTCGGCAACTGTAGGGGATCTTTCTACAATCAATATTGCGATGAAAGAAGATGCTGAAAGTTTAGATGCTGTTGTTATTACGGGATACCAAACTATTAATAAGGAAATCTTTACAGGTGCATCTCAAACTATAAAGGCGGTGGATATTAAAATGGACGGTGTGCCAGATATTGCTCAAGCCTTAGAAGGACGAGCTGCAGGTGTGGCTGTTCAAAACGTAACAGGAACATTTGGTGCTGCTCCTCGTATAACAATTAGAGGATCTTCATCAATTTTAGGTGATACAAAACCAATTTGGATCGTTGATGGTGTAATACAAGAAGAGATAGTTAATATATCTGTTGCTGATTTAGTGTCTGGTGACCCAAACACACTTTTGAGTTCTGCAATTGCTGGATTAAATCCTTCAGATGTAGAAAGTTTTGAAATTTTAAAGGATGCCTCAGCAACTGCACTTTATGGTGCGCGAGCTTTAAATGGTGTAGTGGTTATTACCACAAAAACTGGTAAGAAAAATCAAGCGCCTAAGTTTAGTTATAATTCTGAATATTTAATTAGAGATAGACCAAGATATAGCCAATTTGATTTATTGAATTCTCAAGAAACAATTTCTGTTTATAGAGAATTGGAACAAAAAGGATTTTTAGATTATCCTTCTGTACTTCAAGGTAGAAATGGTGGTGTTTATAATATTAGGGCGCAAGCTATTAACTCATATAATGAGACTAGTGGTACTTTTGGAATCCCAAATACACAGGAGGCAAAAGCAGCTTTCTTGCAACCTTATGAGTTAGCAAATACGGATTGGTTTAAAGAACTGTTTAGTATGACGCCAACACAAACACATAATATAAGTTTTACTAGTGGTAGTGAAAACTCAACTTCTTTTGCTTCCTTAGGTTATTATACAGATGCAGGATGGACTATTGCTGATAGGGTTAGAAGGATTACTTCTACAATAAGAAATAATTATTATTTAAGCGATGATAAGTTGAAATTATCATTTCTTTTACAGGGAAGTATTAGAGATCAAAATACTCCAGGTGCTCAAGACAGGCAACAGGATGTGGTTTCTGGTGCATTTAATAGAGATTTTGATATAAATCCATTTAACTATGCCATAAGTACAAGTAGAGCATTAAGACCTAGAGATGAAAATGGTAATCTAGAATATTACAGGAATAATTGGGCTCCATTCAATATTATAAACGAGGTTGATAATAATTATCTAAATATTAAGGTGTTTGATATAAAGTTTCAAGGACAAGCGGATTATGACTTTAATGATAATTTAAAATATACCTTTTTAGGATCTGCAAGATATGTTACGTCTAATGGAGAGCAAGGTGCTACGGAAGGCTCAAACATTGCTGGTGCTTACAGAGCAGATGAGACGGCTATAGTGAGAGATGCAAACACATTTTTATTTACCGATCCAGGAGATCCAAATGCACTACCAAGAGTAGTACTGCCATTTGGTGGGATTCTTACCGAATCTAAAAATACGCTGACAACTTATACATTTAGAAATTCACTAGAATATTCAAAAGTATTTAATGATGTACATGGATTGAATGTATACACAACCCAAGAGTATAGACATGCGGATAGATCTCAATCATCATTTACTGGTTATGGTTATCAATTCTCAAGAGGTGGAGCAATATTTACAGATCCTGATATTTTGAGAAAAGCTATTTTAGATGGTAATGATTATTTCTTTGCACAGGAAACGCGCCAAAGAGAAGTATCTCTAGCTATTCAGGCTAGTTATGATTACGATAAGAAATATGTTTTCAACGCTACAGGGAATTATGAAGGTTCTAATAGAGCAGGACAATCATCTGATGCAAGATGGTTACCAACATACTCTGTTGCTGGACGTTGGAATGTGCATAAAGAGCGATTTTTAGAAGATTCTGATCTTATATCTAGTTTAGTGTTAAGACCTAGTTATGGTGTTTCTGGTTTAATTGCTGATGCCGCAAGTAATAATCTAGCAGTATTCCAAAATTTGGTAACAGATAGATTAAGCCCTGATGATAGAGAGAATTACATAGATATTGTAGATCTTCAAAATAGTGAGCTGACCTATGAGCGTACAAAAGAAATAAATCTAGGTTTTGAACTTGGACTTTTTAATGGAAGAATTCAGACTGTTGTGGACGTTTATTCTAGAAAGGGTATTGATTTAATAGATTTAATTAGAACCTCTGGTATTGGAGGAGAGGCTTTAAAACTTGGTAATAATTCTGAAATGGATACCAATGGTATTGAGTTTCAGTTAAATACTATAAATGTCGATGATAGTAATGGAGGTAATTTTAGATGGTCTAGTGGCTTTAATATCTCTCATATCAATCAGGAAATTACAAAATTAAGGCAGCAGACTAATGTTTTTGATTTAGTGTCTGGAACAGGTAGAGGTAATGCTATAGGTTATGCTCCAGGTTCAATTTTTTCTTTTGATTTTAAAGGATTAAATGAATTTGGTTTACCAACGTTTAATTTTGGTGAGGATGTCGATGAATTTGGTGGAGTTGATTTTCAAGACACAGATAACGTAACAGATTATTTGGTGCATGAGGGACCAACACTGCCTACATTAACAGGAGGTTTTGCAAATAACTTCAAGTTCAAAAATTGGGATTTTAGCTGTTTTATTTCTTTTTCAGCAGGGAATAAAGTCCGTTTAAATCCATCATACTCTGCTTTTTATTCAGATTTAAGTGTTTTTCCTAGAGAATTTATAAACAGATGGACGCAACCTGGTGATGAGAACTTTACTGATATTCCTACGATAGCGGCTAATCAACTTATTGAAACAGATTCTGAAAGTAGAAATAGAGTAATTAGAGCATATAATGCTTATAATTATTCTACACAAAGAATAGCAGATGGTGATTTTATAAGAATGAAAAATATAACTTTAGGTTATACATTTCCGTCAGAAACCATTGAGAAAATTGGTCTTTCAAATTTAAGATTAGCTTTACAAGGAACAAATTTATTTTTATTATATTCTGATGATGATTTGGGAGGTCAAGACCCTGAGTTTAACAACTCTGGTGGTGTTGCCTATCCAATTACAAGACAATTTACTTTTACACTAAGCATTGGTTTTTAAATTTTATACTATGAAAATGTTAAATAAAATACTATTAAAATTCTTTCTTCTTATAACTCTAGCAGTTTCTTTATCATGTGATGACGTGTTAAGTGAAGTGCCAGACAACAGAACAACAATTGATTCTGAAGAAAAAATAGCAGAACTTCTTGTAGCAGCTTATCCTCAAGGCGCATACGTGTCTTTTACACAGCCAATGTCGGATAGTGCAGCTGATAAAGGACCTGATGCAATAATTAATTCGCGAATAAATGAAGAGATGTATTTTTGGAGAGATATCAATGATACAGATTCGGATTCTCCAACAAATTATTGGAACGAGGCATACAAAGCTATTGCTCAGGCTAACCAAGCTTTAAAATCTATAGATGATCTTCCCGATACAGGAAATATTAGTGCTTTGAAAGGTGAGGCTTTAATATGTAGAGCTTATGCACACTTTATGTTGGTAAGTGTATTCTCTAAAGCCTACGATCCTAATACAGCTAGTACAGACTTAGGAGTGCCTTATGTTACCGAGCCAGAAGAAACGCTTCTTCCATCTTACACTAGAGCGTCTGTTCAAGAAGTATATGATTTAATTGAGCAAGATATTGTTAACGGTTTACCTTTAATTGAAGATATTTATGATGAACCAGCATATCATTTTACAAAGAAGGCTGCTAATGCTTTTGCTGCGAAATTTTATTTAAATATTGCTGAATGGCAAAAAGTAATTGATCACAGTACCTTAGCCCTGGGGTCTTCTGCGGCTAGTGGACTTCGTGTCGTTAATACTGCTGATTATTTGGCACAAACTTACGATGAATTGAGTATAGGATATTTTTCAAGCACGGAGCCAGCAAACTTATTACTTGTTACTGGTAGCTCAACCTATGCTAGAGATTTTGCCTTACTTCGATATAATTTGACACCTGGATTAACTGAACAAATATTTTCTGGTAATAATGGTACAAATTCAACTTGGGCTTTCAGAGTATTTGGTACAGATATTGCTAATAATGTACCTAAGTACGAAGAATATTTTAGAGTTACAAATCAAGCAGCAGGTACTGGCTTTGCTTTTACAACCTTCGTTTTGTTAAGCACAGATGAAGTATTACTCAATAGAGCAGAAGCCTATGCGATGCTTGGTATGAAAGACCTAGCATTAGCTGACATAAATTTGTCTTATTCTGTTAAGACAGATAATTATGGCGCAGGTAATGTTTTGTCTCAATCGGATATTGAAACAAGGTTTGCGCTTGATGACCCAAATATTTTTACCCCATACTACACTATACCAAGTGATGTGTTACCGTATATTAATGCTATTTTATATATGAAAAGAGCTATGTTCCATGATGAAGGAGTGAGATGGTTTGATGTAAAAAGACATCATATTGAAGTTGTTCATTTTGATTTTAATGGAAACGATTTTACGCTAGGTAAAAATGATCTCAGAAGAGCGATACAAATACCAACAGATGCTCAGTCTTTTGGGATTGAAGCAAACCCTAGATAATTTAAGAAATAGATAATTTAAAAATAGATATAATGAACAAGCATTTTAAAATATTACCATTTGTTTTTCTTACGGCATTTATAATTCTGTTTGGATGTGATAGCTCAGAAGATAATGTGTCTGGAAGCCAAATAGATACATCGACACCAATACTTAATGATCTTGATATATGGCTTCGAAGCAACTTTGTCTCACCATATAATATAGATATTCAATACAAGTGGGATGTAAATGATACCAGTGTGAATAGATATTTGCATCCACCATATCCAGCAAATGCTGAAAAAATTGCACAAGTACTCTTAGATGTTTGGATAGAGCCTTACAACATTGTTGGCGGTGAGAATTTTATAAAAAATATTGCCCCAAGAGAATTTGTTCTGGCTGGTGGTTTTAATTATAATCCAGGAGTACCAACCATTACTTTAGGAATTGCTGAAGCGGGTGCTAGAATTACACTTTTTAATTTGGATGAGTTGGATTTCTCTACTATAGCATATGAAAGTGATATTATTGGTGATGATGACGATTTTGACGTTCAAAGAAGCGTAGTTGGGCCAATTAGTACTGTGCATCATGAATATGGTCACATTCTTAATCAGAATATCCCATACAATCCAGCTTTTGATGTTATTAATCCTGGTAATTATACGGCGCAATGGTTTAATCGTACTAATGAAGAAGCAAGAAGCTTAGGTTATATTACTAATTACGCTTCTAATCAGTCTAGTGAGGATTTTGTAGAGATGATTGCACAAATGCTTATAAGATCTAGAGCTCAGTGGGATGATTTAATAGATAATATTGGTGTGTTTGATCCAGGTACACAGTCTTATGAATTGGATACTGCTGGAGAGAGAATTATTAATACAGAAGCAATTAATATTATTAGACAAAAAGAACAAATTGTAGTAGAATATTTTGCTCAGGATTATGGTATAGATCTGTACGAACTACAAGCATTGGCACATCAAGCCTTATTGGATTCAGTTGACTAATTATTATTATTATTATTAAAATCAGTTATTATGAAAAGAAAAATTTATACACATTATTGGATTCTATCTTTATTATTTCTATTTACATTTTCGTGTAATGATGATATTGCTGAGTCTACTTTCGATAGTCCACCAGCACTGAGAATCCAAGAAAGTGTAGGCGAGCTTAAACAATTATTAGTTTCTCAACCACAAGGTTATAAAGCGACGTATTTTACTAAAAATGATGAAAAAGGTGGCTTTACCTTTTTCATGCAATTCAATGAAGATGGTACTGTAAGACAGACTTCTGATATTCTCAATGGAGATTTTGACATTCAAACGTCTTCTTACGATGTGAGATATAATGTAACTACAGAGCTAGTTTTTACAACACGTAATCATATTACAGAAGGTACTAATCCAGATGCGGTAGATCCCGATGGTGAGCAAGTGCATCCAGGTAATGGTTATCAAGGTACTAATAATTTTCAATACTTTAGTGTAGATGAAAACGGTGTCATTTATTTTAGGGATGTAAGAAATAGAGATAGTGCTTCGTTAATATTGACTCCTACAAATTTCGCCGATTTCGATTCAGAAAGTTTGGCAAGCGTTCAACAAAGCCATCAGAGAAGACTGGAATTTAACGTGTGCCAAACAACTACTGCTTTTTCCATTATGCAAGTTACATCCAATACAGGTGTTGTAGATTACGAGCTTAACTATAATGGCTCTACATTATTCGCAGAACCTAGATTTAGAGGAGTAGATGGTTCTTTAACTGGAATAGATTTAGGCATACTTTTTACAGAGAATAGTATCTTAGTAAGCCCACCATTGGAGGTTGATGGTGAAACTTTAGAAGAGTTCTTTTTAGATGAAACTTCATCGGAATTACAATATGTATCAACCGTAGGGGGAGTAACAGCCGTTATAGGTTATTCTGCAACTCCGATTTTTCCTATTTTGGGATACTCAGAATTATCTGATTTTCTTATTTTACATAATCCTTTTTTAAATTCTTTAGCGGATGACTGGACTCCAGATTTAACAAACCGATGTTTCGAAGAGCTAATAGTGGATTTAAATGCCTCTATATCGCTGTTTGATGTTACAAGGATTGATTTATACGGCTTAGATACAGATGCTGGTACACTATTTATTGGATCTAGCATTGGTAATGCGTTTTATGATATTAGCAAAAATATTATAGATGACAAGGTATATTTAGCTATAACAGGAACTACCGTGCCAGCGTTTTTTACAGATGCTGTGCAGCCACTTCTAGACGTTATAGTAGATCCAGAAGGATTGTATGTAGATCAACCCACTACACTTAATGAATTTTCTAATAGAATTTTTTCTTTTGTACCTGCAAGTAATACAACAATTAGATATAGTGCAGTTGCTCTGTAAGTTTTAGTTATAATAAATGCATTTAAAGCCTCAAGAATTGTTTGTCTTGAGGCTTTTTATTTTAATAAATATTTATGTCTGATTAAAATATAATGCATTCATATAAGCATTGATTTTATATGGTTTTAAAAATTTTGATATTAAAAGACCTTGCTCTTTTTCAAATCTTGAAGTATAAAAAGGAGCAATAAATTTAACTCTGTTTCTCAGTTAGTTATAATTTAGTCTTTGTTCTTGATTCTAACAGCGCAGCGGTCTTATGTCTTTTATAAGACTGAAATGTTTTTATATAAGGACTTTATATTTTAGAAATTTTTATTAATGTGCGATTAAAAGTACTTTTGTGTCTTAAATTTTATTTAAAAATAGGATTTTGTGAAATTTTTATAATAACACCTTGCTTTTTTGAATAAATTTATGCCGACAAGAGAGAAAGATTCTCTTCTTTTGAGTTATTCCTTTTTGTCAGCTAGTTAGAGATTAATGTCTTTATTAGTAAAGTAGCATGTGCTTAGCCTGACGTAGTAAGGATTTTATGTCTTTTATCGGGCAATAATGATAAATATTTATGAAATTTTTTATTTTATATATCGTAATTTTATTTACAGGTTTTTTAAACGCTCAGATTTCAAAACAGAAAGTTGACAACTCCAATCAAATAAATGGTAATCGAACATTTGAAAATAATCGGATAATTGAAGACTCAACTTCCGTAAACCGGTCAAAAGGTTTCAAGGAAGTTGCGAAAATAGATATGTATCTGCAGTTTAGTAATTCTTTAGATTCAATAAAAGTAGATACAACTCTATCCATAAAAAAAGACTATAAATTCAATTATCTACAAAAAGATAATTTTGGTTTAATGCCATTTGCTAATATTGGTCAAACATACAATACACTAAGCTTTAATGCTTCCGAGAACAGGACTGTGCCAGCATTTGGATCGAGAGCACGTCACTTTAATTATTTAGAGCATAATGATATTATGTTTTACGAAGTCCCTACGCCTTGGACACGTTTATCTTATAAGACTGCTTTTGAACAAGGGCAGTTATTAGATGCCTTTTTCACAGTTAATCTATCTAAACAATTTAATTTCAGTATTGCCTACAAAGGACTAAGATCTTTAGGAAACTATCAAAATACGCTGACGAGTTCTGGTAATTTTCGTTTTAATTCAAAATATCACACAAAGAATAAACGATATCAAGCTAGAGGTTATATAGTCATGCAAGATTTATTAAACAATGAAAATGGGGGTTTAAAAGATGAAGATATAGAAAACTTTACATCAGGTAATGATGAGTTTAAAGACAGGTCTGTATTCGATCCAAATTTTCAGAATGCAGAAAATATCTTAGAAGGGAAGCGGTTTTATTTTGAACACACCTATAATATAACAAAGACGAATGATTCTCTAAATAAGAATAGTATTTCAGTCGTAAATAAAATATCTTTTGAGGATAAGTATTTTCAATATGATCAATCATCTTCAGTAATAGATTTCTTTGGTGATGCTTTTACAAATATTATCAATGATAAAGTAACATTAGAGAACTTTAAAACATCATTAGGTGTTAATTATAGTAATAAAAGTATTGGAAACCTTGAATTTGCCTTAAACTATACAGATATTAATTACGGCTACAATAGCGTCGTGCTATTCCCTAATCAGATAATACCAAACAGAATTAAGTCTAATTTCCTCGGTATAGAAGGTGCCTATTCAAAAACATACAAAGGTTTTAATATTTCAGGTAAAGGAAGCTTAAACCTATCCGACACATTTGTTGGAAGCTTTCTTGACGGAACAGTTAGTCTAAGGTTAAACGAAGATATTATGCTTTCTTGTGGAATTGAAGTCAATTCAAGACTCGCTAATTATAACTATTTATTATATCAAAGTGATTATATTAACTATAATTGGTATTACATAGATAATTTTAAAAATATAAATACCCAGCAATTAAAATTTAGTATTCAATCACAAAAATGGTTAAACGTAGATCTAGATATTTCTAATATAGATAATTACACCTATTTTAATTTAAAACAAACTATTGACCAAGTTAATGTTATAGAGCCAAAACAGTACAACAAGCCTCTCCAATATTTAAGGTTAAAGGTTCAAAGAGAATTCAAGGTTGGCAATTTTGCCTTAGACAATACTATTATGTATCAAAATGTAGTGAGTGATGAAGATGTACTTAATGTGCCAGCATTTATTGCGCGAAATACACTGCATTACACTAATCAATTGTTTAAAAAATCAATGACTTTGCAAACAGGTGTGACTTTCAACTATTTTACAGAGTATTATATGAATGGCTATGATCCATTATTGGCAGAATTTTACACTCAAAACGATACTAAACTAGGTGGTTTTCCAAGATTAGATTTCTTTATAAATGCAAAGGTTAGGCAAACACGAATCTTTTTAAAGGCAGAACATTTCAATTCATCCTTTACAGGGTACGATTATTTTTCTGCACCCAATCATCCTTACAGAGATTTTATTATTCGTTTTGGATTAGTGTGGGATTTCTTTCTCTAAGGTTATTATGGCGTTTCCCTTTTACTTTTAGTTAGCAAAAGTGCCTCGCTATCCACTATATCTTTTTTGATACAGTTTTATTTATGATTTTCTAGAATAATAATATTTCAAGTTCTTATTATATGATATTAGTTGCTAAGCCTCAAAAAAGGATGCCGCTACTATCGCTAACGCATGTGTTTACTGTTGTTATTACTAGGGGAAGCTACTGTGTTTAGTTTGCTAAGTATATTTCCAAGAGTATAAACTTCA
>Ga0209633_10000564_pt1 | contig 42392 bp, 50 predicted proteins | sample Cruoilmetagenom1_FD_187290 | JGI IMG/M metagenome (GOLD analysis project Ga0209633, IMG submission 187290) | Oil polluted marine microbial communities from Coal Oil Point, Santa Barbara, California, USA - Sample 1 (SPAdes) (version 2) | ecosystem: Environmental > Aquatic > Marine > Oil seeps ...
ATCTTTATGTTGATCTATATAAGTTTTTACACTGTCCATTTTAATGAAGTTTATCTATCTCAAAAGTAATAAAAATATAGATGAACAGTTTGCTATTTATTAAGTTTGATTATATTTGCATCCCATTATAGATTTTTGCGGCTGTGGTGGAATTGGTAGACACGCTAGACTTAGGAATTAGACAAGAAAAAGTTCTTAAAATATTAAAAATGCAGGCGTGGTGGAATTGGTAGACACGCCAGACTTAGGATCTGGTGCCGCAAGGTGTGAGAGTTCGAGTCTCTCCGCCTGTACTTAGAGACTGCAAAATTAGCAGTCAGAAGCCTCTCATTTTTGAGGGGCTTTTTTCGTTCAGGTACAACATAGGTACAACATTTTGTCTTTTTTCACTGGGTAATTTAAAATTCTATTGTTTGATACGTTTTGAAGTTGTATTTTATTAAACAAACTTTGATAGGTAATCAATAGTACCATAAAACGTTCCTTTTACGGGGCTATTGAAAATATGTGAATGTTCATTATAATAGGAAATTTTTACCACTGTACTTTGTTGGCAACGGGTTTTTCCGTGCTGTTTTCTATTTTTGTTTTAATTTCTCATACTGTTCTATTCTCAGCTCATATCTGTTTACAAACTGATTAAAATTCAAGCATCCAGGTACTGTTTCGTATTTTTTGATAAATTCAAAGCCTACTTTTATTAAAGTTCTGTTCGGCGGAATGTTTTCCGCGTTCGGTTCGCAAATCAGCTTTTTTAGCTTGAAATTTTTGAAGTAAAGAGGTATAGTTTGTTTTAAGTATTCAATTCCCAAACCGCTTTTTCGTTTGCCACTTCTCCAAATGTGTAAATGCATTACTGCCGAAAGTCCATATGCAATATTATTTATATTTGAATGTCCTATTGGTTCTCCATCCATACACCAAATAATGTAATAAAAGTCCTTTTGTGCGCTGGGTTTTTTATATTCCAATTGTAGCTTTTCAATCCATTGGGTTTTGTTCGGCAATTTGTTTCTATCAATTCCCAATTGATTAAGAAATTCAGGATTCAAATTGAGAAAGTAATTTGTTATTAATTCAATATCGCTTTCAATCATTTCTCGAATGGATATTTTCATTTCTGGTTTTTTAGGTTGTTGTCATTGTTAGCAACTAGCTTTCCATGCCAGTTTAAGCATGTTTCTCAATAAATCAATATAACTCCAACCAATTTTTCTCGAAGCCAATAAGGTCAAACTATCTTGATTTTGTCTATGCGGTTTTGATGGTCCGGTCATATTAGGTTTCATATTCAAATCGAACAAGAAATAATTTCCATTTTCATCTGCGCGACAATCTATTCGTATAGGTGCTTTGATATTTAATAATTCGAACCTTTTTCACTAAATCTTTATCTAGCAAAAAATTTCGAAATTCGTCAGCAGATCCTAGTGCGCCATGAACGAACAAAATAATTGGTTTTGTTTCCGAACTATCTGTTGAAACATCAAAATATTGATATTCTCTATTATTGTAAACCGCCTTTTTTATTTTTATAGGGACAGATGCTTCTCTAAATGTTGCTATTATTTTTCACTAGGCACCCTAAAAGTCATCATACAATTTTGGAATAAAAACAGAGATAAAAAGGGTAACAAAATAATTAATAACCGCTCGATTTTTAGAAAGTTTAAGTTCATTTATACTAATTTTTTACCATTGCTCTAGAAACTAAAAAACCAAACATATTAGTAAGCATCCACCGAGGTGTTGTAAACTTACCCATGATGTCCATAAAAACATTTCTACCACCAGGTATTACAGCTTGTCTATTACCTAATGCATTGATTGCCTTTTTAACTACAGGTTCAACAGTCATTTCAACAATGGGCATTTTTTTAAAATCCATGTCCTGCATTCCGTCAACCATTTCTGTTCTAGTCAAACCCGGTGACAATACGGTAACATCTACATTAGATTTCTTAAATTCATAATTTAAAGCTTGTCCAATACTTAATATATATGCTTTTGTAGCTGCATAATTGGAAAAATAGGGCACCGATTGATGACCGAAAGTCGAAGAGACAAATATGATTCCTCCTCGTTGTTTTTTTACCATTTTTTTTCCGTATATATGAGCCAATTGCATCGGAATTAAGGTATTTAGCCTTACCACTTTCGACTCTAACTGATAGTCATTCTTTACAAAATCACCATGAACCTCCATTCCTGCATTCGGCACCAACAATCCGATCTCAACATCTTTTGTCTTAGAAACTAACGTTTCAACGGCGTTATCATTTAGTAAATCCAATTCTATTGTTTTTACAATTATATTGTATTGTTTTTCCAATGATGAAGCTAATTCTATAAGTCTTTGACTTCTACGTGCAACCAATACTAAATTCAATCCTTTGTTCGCTAATTGCTTCGCAAATTCTTTTCCTATTCCGGATGATGCACCAGTTATTAAGGCAAAAGATCCATATTTATCATTATAATTCATATATCTAATTTTAGAAGTTCTTATATTTTTTTTGTAACGTTTTTGCGTCGACATTTTTCTCACCGGTTTCTATATAATGTTTATGCCCCAGCAAAGATTCTCGCAGCGATTTTTTCATTTTTCCTTTCATTATACCGGATAAAAAATTAGGCTTCATTCGAAATTGCAATATGCTCTCAACCAATGTAGTAGTATCATCTATTCTGGTAATATGAATAGTGTTGATCGATTTTTTTAATGGCATTCCTTTCCAATCATATGCTTCGTATGAAAAAGAATTTCCCTCTTGCCAATCAATAATTTTTTCTTTGATATACATTCTGTTATTAATAGTGCAATGGCGTGCTGCACCAATACCTTGGTCAGGTGTATCGGTTATTTGAAAGGATGACTGAATTCCATTATGATACGTACCTACAGTTGCATAATTCTTCGCAAGAACGTTCCATACTTCCTCAGACGATTTATTGATTTTAATTTGATAATTAATTGTTTTCATTTTTAATGGTTTTGTTTGGGCATTCATGCTTGTTATTAAAAGTGTAAATGCTATTGTTATTAATTTAGATTGTGTCATAGAATATATTTATGTTGTATGTACAACGTGAATAGAAATTTTTTTTAATTTGTTAATTTATGTAAGACAAGATTTAATGCTTGTTCTCCATCTTCTCCTAGCTCAACTAATGCTTCTTGCGTGGCTATATGCCAATCTGGAATAATTTTTTCAGTATATCCGGCCCCTTTATCAGTTATTTCAATAATTGGACGATTAACGACTCCTTTCTTTATAAGATAACCTTTATCGATCAGCCTTTTTAAATCTCTTGTGACTGTAGATCTTTCTAATTTTAACATTTTACCTAGTTCTGATTGCGAAACCGATTTCATTCTTCCGGTAATCATTAACAAACTAAGTTGACTCATTGTAACACCATGTTTTTTAAGATGTCTTCTATAGATAACATTAATCAATCTTATTGAAAGTGTTAACTTAGAAGCCGTGCAAATCCATGGATCTATATTCTCTAATATCGGATATGATTTTTTTAATGCCATACAACAAATATAAAAATCCTGTTGTATATGCAACGTGATTATTTTTTCTTTATGAAAAATTTAACGCTTTAAAACGTTATCCTATAAAAAATCATAGGTTGAAACCTAATTGAAACTGCGTATAGACAATTTCGAGAATAGGACTGAAGTTTATTGAATTATATCAAATTATTATTTGTCTAGTAGGTAACGTAACTACCGTTAGTTTTTAAATTTATTAGATTTGGAGTTCAAAAAGTAAATCCAAATTGCTTTTAGCTTATGTTGTAGTATCGTTTTTGGCTTAATGCCTAGCTAGAGCTGTGTTATAGCTATAAGCCTTCATTAGCAATTTGGTTTACCGAGCTATTGTAGCACATTTCTTTTGTGGAAGAAGTGCGATAGCATGTAGCAACAAAAGTCAGCTTTAGCCTAATATTCGTTAAGATACCTGGTTTACAAAGTTAAAGACACGTTGATTAAGCAATTAATTATACACGTTGTTACTGTTACCTGTTGGCTTTTATTCTATTTTATATAGTCTGGGTTCCGTTACTCCTTTTTTAGAGTAATATTCTTTATTCATTTCGAAGTTCATTTTGGTCATATCGTTTAAATATTCTTCTATCGGTTCAAGGCCAATTTCTTTTCTTCTTTTATTGACATTTATACTGTCAGCTAGGTTTTTCGGAAAAGCTTGACAAATTTCTAAATTGTAATCTACTTGAGTTCCATAAACTTGAGCCTGTCCAGTATTCAATTTAACTCGGTCAACTAAAAGTCCATAATTTCGAGAATCGGCATTTCCTTTATCTACTTCAACTTTCATTTTTTCTAAAATCTTTTTTTGAAAGTTAGGATTATGGTCTGAATGTTGAACTATTAACCAAAAATTTGAAGAACCTTCTTCTCCTACCAAATTAAAACCTGCAAACCCGTATTCTTCAAATATTTCTTTAACTCGCTTTTGATTTGTTGTAAAAACACTGTCTTTAAATGACTTCCATTGTTCCTCAGACAGCTTTTTATATTCTCCTTGTTGAATATAAGCAGCAATTTGGTCGATTTCAACCATTTTTTTCAGTTCATCAGCTAAAGTTTCATTGAATTCTACCTTTTCATCGGTTATTTCATTTTTAATAGTTTTCTGTTTGCAACTAATTATGAGTAATGCTATTAAAAGTATTCCATAAATTTTATTCATCACTCTAGGGTTTTTTAGCTTGGAGGTAACGGTTGGGCTCTGGTTTCGTTGTGGAATTGTCCGCGAGGACCACTCCGCGAGAACCAAGCGTTTGTTGAAAGATAGGAATTTTCAGTGAAAAATTCCGCCACAATGAATTATAGCCGTTGTTGGCATTAGTTTTTTTTGTACCACTCGATGGCATTTTCATAAAATATTTGTTTTTGTTCATTATCAGAAAAATTATCTTTTATCAATTTCAAATCTCTCACGGTAAAATGAACTTTCGCTCTTGTTGATGGCAAATCTGTCCCGAACATTAGAGAATTAGGGTTAATTGAATAAATTTTTTTCATTACACCAATTGGATTGAAATCCACCCGTCCGAATCCAGTAGCCTTTATTTTCACACCTTTTTCAGCCCAATAATATAATTCCGTAAGTCCGGCTTTTGATAGTCCTAAATGATCAATTGAAAATTTAGGAATTTGCTCAAGGATAGTTTTCAATCCTTTTAAGTCGTTGCTATCAACATAAAGTTCGGTATGCCAGCCATAATTGTCGAAAAGCCTATTTGAAAGTTCTACCAAATTCTCCAAGCGCTCTGAGCCTCCTCTTTTAAGATTAAACCTTACAGCACATATATTTGATTTATTCAATCGTTCTAATTCATTTATACTTAAGCCGATTGGAATGTTGGCAACACCGAAGTAGTTTTCACCAAGTATATTTAGAGAGTCCAGCAAGTATTCTTGATCGAACTTTTGAAAAGATCCAGAGATTATCGCTCCACCGACAATTCCGAGATCCATAACTTTTTTCTGATAATTTTCAGATGTAAAGCCAGGAGGGAGGTATCCATTGTTCTCCACTAGCGGAAACTTCGGATTTATGATGTGAAAATGAGAGTCAAATATTTTCATTTTTCAAATTAACGCCAACGACCTGCTAAACGCAGTTCTACTTTGCGAACGAAAAGATAATAAATTTAAGCAACAATGATTTGAGAATCTGACTGATGTTTATTTTTATGTCTCAAATTATTGTTTGTCGACTAGGTAGCGTAGCTACCTTAAGTTGTTAAATTTATTAGATTGGGAGTTCAAGAAGTAGAGTCAAATTGCTTTTAGCTACTGTTATGTCTCGTTAAAGGCTTGAGCCTGTCAGCTGGAGCTGTAGTGGCTATATATGCCTTAAGCAATTTGGTTTAGCAGGTCGTTAGGTCACATTTTACTTGTGGGGTGGGAGTGCGAAGCACGTAGCGACACAAGTCAGCTTCAGCTGAATGTGACCTAACGTGTTTGTGTATGGTTAGTTGCGTTGGGAACTAAGTTAGCAAAAGGGGACGAATCTGAGGGAAATTCGGAGAATTTTCCGATTAGAACTTACATACTCAAGCAATTAATTATACACGTTGTTGCGCTTTCGTTTTTTGTCCGTCTAATGAATTACTTTATTGTTTTAATTATGTAGTAATCTTCCATGTAATGCCAAATTTGTCAATGCAATTACCATAATAAGACTCCCAGAATGTCATATGCATTGGCAATGTTTTTTGTCCACCTTCGGAGAGTTCGTTAAATAGCCTGTCAGCTTCATCTTTACCGTCTGTATGAATGATAAGGCCAAAATTGCTATATCCTTTTGACTCTTCATATCCTTCTGTATAGTCAGCTCCATTCAAACTTGTTTCTGCACTAATATCCAAAGTGACATGCATGATTTTATTTTCGTCCATTTCTTGGAAAATGTGTCTGTCTTTTTTTGGAACATCTTTATAGCGTCCAATGTATGAAATCTCTTTGCGAAAAACTCCTTCATAAAAATTGAAGGCTTCTTCACAATTACCGTTAAAATAAATGTATGGATTCATTCTTGTCATAGAACTTATTTTTAGATTATTATTTACTTTTTCTATCGCTGCGAAAATGACGTACAACGTTGTTGTGTATGATTTCGTTGCGTGTTTCAGTAACTAAATTAGCAAATACAAACCAAATAGAAAATCCGAGAGGATTTTCGTAAGTAGGCGAGTACTAGCAATTAATTATACACGTTGTTGTGGCACGTTATTAGTGTTTTGATGTATTAATACTACGAGCGTCTGAAATGAGATGAGCTGATATTTTCCACATATCATCTTTTATAAACAATCTATGATGAGTAGTTCTTCGTTGACCTAATTCAGAGTTGTCATTCAATTTTTGGCCTTTTCTTGAAATTGTAGAAATGACTAAAATTGAGTTTTCAGAAATTCGTTTAAGTTTTAGAGATGTTTGCTCGGAATCTCCAGCCATTACAAAATCCATTTTAAAAACTCTAGTCAAGTATTTTTCAATTGCCTCTTTGCCTATCATACTAAAGCCAAAAGCATTTGTAAAATCGGAATCATTTGAGTACCATTTTGCTGCTAAACTTGCATCTTTAATTTTCCATGCCTTATTCCAATCATCCACTTTTTTTACTATTTGAATGCTATCAGCTTCAGAAATATTCTGTGAATTCATTGTATTAAATCCACCGAGAATAATTATTAAGACTAGTATTTTTTTCATAATAGTGCTTTTAATGTGCTACAACTCGTTATATCAGTAACAAATATACTCATACCCCCTAAATATTTCCAGATAAACGCAACTTTTCATGGTAGTTATCCCTGCCAGAATAATGTTCTATAAAACGGCCGCTTTTAGAGACACTTTTACCAAAGCACAAGACTTTTTCTAGAAGTGTCCCATTCGTGATTTCTTTTAGTAGTCCCTTTAATGGGTCTTAATGGGACATAAAATTGTGATTTCAAATATTGCAATCACTGAACTATGATGTTATATATAGTAATAAAAAGTGTATGAAACGGGTACAACATTTTGCAAATTTTCATACTTCAATTTTATCAACTCTAAATTGATATTATTCTCTTTCAATAAGAATTAGACGATTCCGACTTTAATATTTTTTGGGTTAAATGGAATAATGCATTTAGCTCCACGTCCTGATATTTTAAATTTCACATAGCCTTTTAATTCACTTACCGAGCCTTGATCATCACCTTTTTTCGTCAGCAAAACAACAACATTCAGTTTTGAACTACGGCATAAACCAGGCTCGTGTCTCGCTCTTTTTTATACGTCTTGTCAAACTTGAATATTGAATCACACAGGGCATCAAAAAAAGGTAACAACGAAGGCTCTATGGGAAGTAAATCAAAATATCGAATTATGAAATCATCTCAAAATATCCAAAAAGAAAGTGGCCCTAAAAAAATCAAAAAAAAGGAAAACACTCTGGATATAATAAGTAAATCACTTTTAAAACAAATGAATATTAATCTTTAAATCTATAATTATGAGTACAATTAAAAATCACGTACAGTTAATCGGCAATGTTGGACAAGAACCAACCATTACAAACCTTGAAAGCGGTAAAAAAATTGCTCGTTTTTCATTAGCTACCAATGAAAATTACAAGGATGCTAAAGGCAAAAAACAAACAGAAACCAATTGGCACACTGTTGTGGCTTGGGGCAAGATTGCTGAAATTATCGAAAAGTATGTAAACAAAGGAAAAGAAGTTGGAATTGTTGGAAAACTAAAAACTAGAACCTATGAAGCCGAAGATGGAAATCAACGTTATGTTACCGAAGTTGAAGCTAATGAAATTTTGCTTTTAGGCAGTAAGTAAATCAAAAAAATAAAGAGGGCATCTCTCGGAAAAGTTCTGCCCTCTTTTTCATTATTAATCTCTTAAGAAAAAAACAATGAAGGACAAAGTTAATGAAATACAGATAAGTTACAAAGAGCGAGTACCAGCTTCTTTTTGGAAAAAAATAAACTCATCACAAGATGCCTGTGATGTTCTATATGAACATTGGAATAAAAATACGATTGGGCTACAAGAATCTTTTAAAATAGTGTTGCTGAACAACAGCAACAAAGTAAAGGGGATATATCAACTTTCGCAAGGTGGTATTACAGGAACTTTAGTTGATATACGAATCTTATTTGCAGTCATTTTAAAATCACTTTCGGTAGGTGTTATTTTAGCACATAACCATCCGAGTGGAAAATTGAAACCAAGCGAAGCTGATAAACAATTAACTACTAAAATAAAAGAAGCATCAAATTTTTTTGATATAAATATTTTAGACCATTTAATTATTGTGCCTAATGGAGCGTACTATAGTTTTGCTGATAACGGAATATTATAATTTAAAATCTTGAATCATGGTTTATTTAAATTATAACAATCTCGATGTAGAAACACAGAACTATTTACTTTCTGCTTCTAAAGAAGATATCGAAAGTAAGTTTGGAGACGATTTAAAAGCTCATGCTAAAGAACATCATTTAGATTATGATACACTTTTGGACGAAGAAGCAACACGAAACTTATACAACTACGATTATGTATTTAATATTTAATCTCGCAAATAATAATCATATAGACCTTTGAGAATTCAAGGGTCTTTTTTGTGAATTACCAATAACAATTGTAAAAATCTGACGTTCTACTTCTCTACATTTTCGATAATCATATTATTTGTTGCTAAAACCAACCATTCGAAACTATTCTACATTTCAATTTGACACCTCAAATAAATACATTTATAAGACTGATTTTTCAGTAAAAAGCAACTGACTTTTTAGTCACGTTGTTTGGATTTTTGTCATGCTAAAGCATGACGAAAAGGAAAAGCAAGAGGGTAACACGCAGAGCGATGTTACGAGTGTTTATTTTACCCCAATCCCTTTATTAATAAGGGGTTGAGAGATATTTAAAAAGAAAGTGTTTTGGGTTTTTTATGAAAAAATGTGTTCAGCCCAGTAAAATCAATGAATTTTTTATGAAAAAATGGATAAAGGATATGAAAATGAGAAGTTCGCTGGTATGCGAATAAAGATGTCGGTTGCCAAAAGATTTAGAAAATTTTGCAAGAAATTTTCTAAATCGCAATCAATGACTTTGTTAGATATGATTGATTTTTTTGAAATAAATGAGGTGTCACCCAATGATAGATTAGGAGAAACCATTGCTAGTTTAAAATATCAAATGAAGAAACGATTTAATGCTGTAGTAGCCATTATCAAGGGCATTGAGAAAACTCATCACAAACCAACAACAGCAATATTACAAACATTGTTCGAAGAAACTTCTAACATAGAAAAAGAAGAAGAAACATTTGATTTTGAAACGCCAACCTTGATTACCGAAAATGAAGAACTGACTTATTACAGAGATGAATATTACAAAAATCAAGAAAATTACAATGAGCTTAAATATGGGGTAGAGGATATCATCAAAAATACAATATACATAAAAGGCAACTTTGGAACTGGTTATTATCGAATGAATATCACCAAAGAGAAATTTGAAAACTTAAAACAAAAACTTAAAGATGTACATCACGGTAACACCACAGAAATTAGGTAGTAACTATATTCAAAGTGTAACCGATTTTGTGGATTATCTGGAAAAAGAAAATGAAGGTAAGTCTATTGATGAAATCGCACATTTCTTTAATCAATATGGAGAAGAAATATCAAGCAAAGAAGTCATTAATGAAATAGATGGTAATACAGCTAAACTCAAAAAGATAGAACCAAAATTTTATTCTATTACGGTTAATCCAAGTCAAGATGAATTGAAACACTTGCAAAACCATTCCGAAGTATTAAAAAAATATACAAGAGAAATAATGAAAGATTATGCTAAAGCTTTTAATAGAGAGATAAACGGAAAAGAGATTACTGTTGATAATATTAAATATTATGCAAAAATTGAGCACCAACGTACTTATAAAGGTAATGATAAGGAGATTCGCGAAAATGCATCTTATAATGGAAAGATTCTAAGACTTAAAAATGAAATTCAGCAAGTAGAACGTAGCGAACTGAAAGGAAGTGTCAAAAGGAAACAACAGCAAATCAAACAGCTAGAAAAAGATGCTCCGCATCAATTAAATGGTAAAATGATTGTACAAGGAATGACCAAAGAAGGTTCACAAAGTCATATTCATATCATAGTTAGTAGAAAAGATATATCAAATAAATACAGCCTGTCTCCAGGAAGTAAATACAAAGCTTCAGAAGTTGTTATGAATGGTAAAACAGTAAAGCGTGGTTTTGATAGAGATAGTTTTTTTGCGGCTTCAGAAAAGACATTTGACAAATTATTTGATTACAAACGTAATTATGTTGAAACCTATAATGCTCGAAAAACATTTATAAAAAACCCACAACAATATTTTGCAAATATTTTAGGCTTACCAACCAATCAACGAGCCATTGCTTTTAAGTTATTGAATAAAACTGGAATGAATACTTCGCTACTAAATATTCCAACTAATAAAGTACAATTGGTTCTCAAAGCGATTAAACAATTAAAACGTAGCGTTGATGTAGCCATAAAATCAAGTTCTATTGGTATATGAGTACTTCAATGGCACATATCATTCTTTATATTATTCTACCCACACTAATAATTGGTATTATTGTTTATGTATTCTTTCATCAGGAACGGTCAATGACCGCAGATAAAAAATATCGTGTTCATTTTAAATTAAAAAAAGGGAAATTTCAAATAGAAAATATTAAAAGAGGTGCATCTATTATAGGATCTGCTGGAAGCGGAAAAACAGAAAGTGTCATTTATAATTTTCTACAACATTTTAGCAACCATCAATTTTGTGGTATTATACATGATTACAAAGATTTTGAATTAACCGAAATTGCTTATCCTCTTTTTAAGGATAAAGACATTAAATTTTATACAATTTCATTTGATGACATTCATTATAGGGTTAATCCGATTGCGCCAAAGTATTTGCCAAATGAAGAAAGCGTGAATGAGCTGTCCAGAGTTCTTATTGAAAACCTCTTAGAACAAAACTTATCAGAGAGTATAGGAAGCTCCAAATTCTTCACAGATGCAGTAGAAGGCTTATTAAGTGGTTTGATATGGAAACTAAAAACTAGCCATCCAGACTATTGCACGCTGCCACATTTAATTGCTCTGTTTCAACAAATGAACACTAAAAAATTTGTTTCTTTTTTAAGCTCAGATTTAACTTCTAAAAGTATGGCTAGTGCTTTTATTAATGGTATTGATTCTGAAAAACAAACAGCTGGTGTAAAAAGCACTTTGGCCAATGCCTTTAAAAAGATTAGTTCACAAAAAATATTTATGGCATTGTCTAAAGATGAAGTGCCACTGAATATCAATAACATAGAAAATCCTGCTGCAATTTCGATTGTGAATAATCCTAAATATGAATCGGCATATTCGCCTATTGTAGCTATGATAATGCACACCGTTGTAAAGCAAATGAATGTACGAAATCAGCAATCATCTTTTATCCTTATGGAGGAAGCACCAACTATTAAACTTCTAAATATGCATAGAATTCCTGCAACTTTACGAAGCTATGACATTGCCACTATTTATGTGATGCAAGATAAAATACAGAATGATATGCTCTATGGAGACAAAGCCAGTAAAGCAATTTTAAGCAATCTATCCTATCAGTTCTTTGGAAAAGTAAACGACCCAGACACAGCCAAGTATTATGAACGTTTTTTTGAACTAATAAAAATGGAAACCACAAGTATAAATAAAGGATTCAATCTCAGTTTTGATACAAGAATTACTAAAGGAGAAAAAGAGGTTTCTAAACGCAGAGCTGATGTTTTTTTTCGATTAAGACCCGGTGAATTTGTTTGTTTTGCCGATGGAAAAGATAAAAGGGTTCAGTTCAAATTACAGTCTATTAAAAAAGAAATGCCTAAAAGACGTATACAGTATTCAGATGATACATTAAAGTTAAATTTTGAAAAGATACACAGAGAAGTAAAACTAATATTTAAGTTATAGCATTTTTCTTTTCGACCAATAAACAGTTGTTATATTTGAATTGTTTTTATTTAAAATTGGGCAAAACTTCCTGCCCTAATTCCTCGATTACGTCATTAACAGGTCTTGTGGCGTATTTTAAAACAAAAATAATATGATTAACACCAAGGCTTTCTAACATTTTCAATATTTCAATAAGATAGTTGCTACCAACTCTGAATCCTAAATGAATAGGAACAGGTTTTGCATTGGGATTTTCTATTAAATCTATATATAAAGATTGTATATATGGTTTGTTGAGCCGTTCGTGTTTTTCAAGTAAATTACGCCAGTTATTTATATTATTTTCAACGATTAATGGGTTTCGAGGATAGTACATCCAACCATCAGCATTTTGTGCAATCCAATCTAATTGTTGACCAGAATGTCCTGTTACATACATTGGTATATGCCTTCTATTTAGTGGTTTTGGTAATAAGTCTGTTTCGCTATTCATAGTTCCAAAAAAATTGTTTTCAATTTTTGGAAAATCCTTTTCTAACAACGTTTTTATATATTGAAAGCTATCTCTAAAAAGGCTTGCCCTATTTTGGTGGCTTTTTGCGAATGCTGTATATTCTATTGCGCGATCACCAGAAGCCACACCCAAAAGAAGTCTTCCGTTACTTAATACATCAATACTTGATGCAGATTTTGCAGTATGAATAGGATGGCGTAATGGTAAAATTACACTTGCTGTACCTAATGAAATAGTTTTTGTCTTAGTGGCTATGTATGTTAAATATACCCAAGGGTCATATAATTGTCCAGCATCTCCAAAGGAGGGATGGTGTAATGGGACATCTCTCGCCCAAAGTGCAGTAAAGCCTAACTGTTCAGCCAATTGTGCTAAACTGACTTGATTTTTCATTTTGGGTATAGATCCTTGATAACCTTCAAGTGGAAAAAGTAGACCAAATGAAAGTTTATCGGGTAATATTGTTGCTTTCAATTTTTATAACATTTCATGTGCTGGTAATCTTCAAGCGAAAACCATAAACCATAAATTTTTGTTTTTCGAAATCAAGGTCTGATGATCTTTTAAATCCCATTTTTTCATATAACCTGCGAGCAATAGGCATAGCATCAGTTGTATGTAAAATTACTTGAGAATGATTCTTATTTTTTGCTATTTTAATACAAGTTTCTGTTAATGCCCTTCCAATACCCATTCCTCTTGCACTAGAGTTAACAGCTAAGAATCGAATTCCGGATGTTCTATCTTCATTAGTAGCCACTCCATAGTGCTCCATTCTCCCAAAATAAACTACACCTCCTAAGAGTTCATTTTCGGAAGATACTGCCACTAATAATTTACTTTCAGATTTTTCTGACAGTAATCCAATATTATTCAAAACTTCATAATAACCTGGTATTTTAGCTTTAGACGGAAACCCTTCAATTTGCGAATACACACTTACCATTAATTTGCCTAACTCATTAAATTCTTTACTGTAAGCTTCTCTAATGGTATATTTGACTGATTTCTTCATTAGTTAAATATTTTTATAAGAACTCATCTTGACTTTTTGTTCTTTACTTAATTTATCTTAAAAACTTTCTTTACTATAGTATTTTGTTTAAGATTATTTATAGAAATGAAATATATACCTGAATGAAAGGATGAAATGTCTATGGTCACTTCACTTAGATTCTCATTAATACCATTGTATAATACTTTTCCGTTTACGTCAACAATTTGAATTTTTGAGTTTAATGGGATGTTTTTGATATTGAAATTGCCATTTGATGGATTGGGATAGAGCTTAATATTTACAGATTCACTTATTGTAGAATCTAAGCCTAAAGTAGAACTGCCAAATTCAAATGCGCCAATATCAAAATTTGTATTTAACGGCCGGCTATTTGTTAATGCCGTGAAATCATTGAATACAGGAATAGAAGATCCTGCATCAATTGCTACACTTGCATTATTTAATTGAAAATCTAAATCATTATTAGGCGAAGCCGTTAAAAACCCTGGATTATCTGTCAATAAATTAGCATTATCAATGGAAGCAGTGCCTAAAATCATGATAGGATTGCTAGAGTTAGGTGCTGACATTAAGTTATTTATTACTGAAATATCAGTGCCATTACTAATATCTATACCTTTAGGGTTACTCGTTACTTCTGAATAAAAAGTATTATTATATATCCAAATATCTTTTGGTGAAGGTTCATCGTTACAAAGATCAATGTTTATTCCATTCTGAAATTGCCCCTCTTTCATATTAAAAATATTATTGCGTACCGTTATATTTCTAGCACTAATAGTAATGGCATTCTGTGTAAAACTCACAAATTTAAAATGATTTCTTTCCACGATAATATCACGTAACCTTTGATCACCAGGGATTGCACAATTTCCAGGTTTTATAGTAAGAATTCTTGAAGTGTCATCTATATTTGATGGTGTCATAATATTATCAGAGATAACCACATTTTGACTATATCTATTAAAATTGGCCCAGTTTTCTGAATGCATTTTAATAACTGCTTTTTTAGGTCTTTGATCACTTAAGTCATTATGTGAAATTACACCTCCATCTATGAATGGAATTCTAATTACATGTTCTATATCAACTGCATCATGTACTTTATTTCCCATTATTACTGTATGAGAACCTGAAGAAAACCAAATAAGATTTGCCCCAAGACCTCCATGCCCATGCTTTAATTCTGAATCTACAACAAACATGTTATTATTTGCTAAGTTTTGGGATTCATCGATAAATACAGCTCCACGAAAATCATGTATATTTAATCGTAATAGTAAAACGTTTTGATTATTTTCACTAAATGAAACACCTCTACCTGTTGTATTTGCAATACCGGCAAATTCAATATCCATAATTCGCCAATCTGTTGCGGGTAAATTTGATGCTGAAGCTAAGCCTGTAGCAATTTGTCCAGCTGTGCTTGTAACATTGATAATAGGATTATTAGAACAAATACCTTGAGCGTTGGGAGATATACAATCACCGAATGCTCCTAGAATACTAGGTCCCGTTTCTGACACCACGACTCCTTCTGTAGATGTAAAAGTATTTCCTCTTTTTAGTAAAAGACGTTTCCCAGAATCAATATGAGTATTTATATCGTCTATTGAATTGGTTGTTATTTGCAAAGCTCCTGGTGGCGCTCCTGTAAAATCATTAGTGTTTGAAAAACAAATGGTATTAGTATCTGAAAAAGTACTATTTGGATCATCAACAATAATAGTTACTTGTTGTGTTTGATTATTTCCTGTAAGATCGCTCACATTCAAAGTGACTATATAACTTCCCGGTGCTTCAAAAACGTGAGATGCTACAGAACCTGTTGCTTCATTTTTACTAGTATACAATGAGTTTCCATATGCCCAATTCCCCGAAGATGCATCCCCAAAGTTCCAAACATAATTCAATTCATGAAAAGGAAATGCTACTCCTTGAGCTGTAGTACCGCCAGCGTCAAAAAAAACAGCTAAAGGCGCTACACCCGAAGTTCTACTAGACGAAATAGTACTTTGAATTTGACTAAAAGAATTTAAACCTATGGTCAATGCTATAATTATACTGCTAATAGATTTCATGGTAAATTTTAAGATGTTATTTGCTTATTATATATATAATGATAAGTATTTCTAGCAAAAGCTTCAATACTGGTTGTCATGGTGTTTTCTGAATGATGTTGAGGATTTTTATTTTGTCTGTAAAATCTATTTCTAATAAATCGGCGACGACTATTTAATCCCCAATTACCGTATTTAGTAAGTATTTTGTTCATAATTAGGTATGTTTTATGATATTAAATTAAAAAGGCTGTTTGAAATAATGATATTCATAATATGATGAAGAATCTCAAGTATTTTAGAATATCAATTTGCATAGATTTATTATTTTATTAAAAATGAAAATATAGGCTTACTTTTCAAACAGCCAACCAAACTAACTATCAATCACATATTGTAAACATGCTTAAACGTAGGTGCAAAATCTTCTATAGATGTAGGTTGTGCGTTTTCTGAATCGCGTTCAGGAGCACTCACTTTTCCCGTATTTACTGCCTCAAAAAATTCGCACATACTATTACCCAAACTTTGCGAAGCTCCCATACCTAATAATGCTTGCTTTAAATCGTCATATCCAATTTTTACATATTGTAAGTCAGGTTTTCCAATGGCAGTACCAAATACTTTTGCCATATCTGGATAGCTTACGTCATTTGCTCCATATAAATATTGCACATTTCTACCTTCAAAATCCAAGGCCAATAATCGTTTTACGGCGTACTTAGAAATATCTGATGTTGCAATAGCAGGAATTGCTATGTCCTCGTTCAATACACCTGGCATTATCCCCATTTCTTTGATACCTCCAATAGCCATAAAAGCATTTTCCATAAAAAAAGAAGGGCGCAAGTGCAACACATTTAACCCTTCAACCGTATTCAATGATTGCTCCATTTTATGTAAATCCAACACAATTCCTGTACCGCTGTTTAAATCGGCCCCAACACTACTTAATGACACTACATTTTTTACACTACTGGTTTTTAAAGCATCTGTGATGGCGTTGATATGTTTTAATCGAGTACCTGACACATCTTCTGCTTGCATCGTCATTGGTAACATAGCATAAACTGAGTCAGCCCCATCAAAGGCTTTCTTTAGTAAAGCAACATCATCAGAATTACCTTCGAACAATTCAGCACCTTCCTCAGTTAAATCCTTTGCTTTTTCTTTACTTCTACTTATAATTCTCACTTTCTTCCCTGCTTCTAATAAACCTAGTACAATACTTTTCCCGGTATTGCCTGTAGCTCCTGTTATTACATACATAAATTTTTGTTTTATTAATTATTACCTACTTCTTTTTAACGTCTTTTTTCGGTTTAATTCAGACGAATATTTAAAATAATGTTGTGTACACAACATTAGGTATAAATTTTTTTATGCTATCTTTTCTTCTAAATTATCAATCATCACAATTCCATCTTTACCAAGTTCACCACATATCTCGTCCATAAAATCCTCCCAAAGAGGGATCAATTTGGCCACCACGTCCTTTCCTTTCTCTGTTAGTTCTATTTCTGGCCTATATTCAGAAGTTCTTTGTATCATATTTCTTTTTTCTAGTATTCTTACACTTCTACTTACCGATGAACGTTCAAGAACCAAACTTTGACCAATTTTACCCTGTTCAACTTTACCAAGTTCACTTAAAGCAAATAGTATATTCATTTGACTTTCAGTTATGTCAAAATCAGTCACTATTTTTCTAACTCTATTGTCGGTAATTCTTGATAGTCGACTCAACTTAGATGCTATGCATTGGTTAAATTTGTACTTCATTTAATTATTTTAGTATGCAAATATAGCACAATATGTTGTATGCACAACTTTCATATATATTTTTTTGTGAGATCAAATTTCATTATCAAGACGCCTAATATAATAAGCAACCCACTAACACCGTGATAAAAGTATAGAGTTTCTCCAAAAAAAACTGCAAACAAAGCTGTAAATAATGGAGTGATATTAATAAACATTCCTGCTTGATTTGCATCAGTTAATTTTATACCTTTATTCCAGGCATAATAAGCCAAAGCCGTACCAAAAACCCCAATTCCAATAGCTGACAACCAAAAGTATAATGTATAGTTAACAGGACTTTGCATTCCGACAAATGGAAGTAAAAGGACAAAACAAATCATACATAGAAAAGCGGTTAATAATGTAAAATTTGTATTAGAAATTGATACTGCGTACTTTTTTACCCAAACATGATGTAATGCGAAGAAAATGGTTCCGGTGAAAATGAAAATATCACCATAAGAAAATTCTATTAAATAAAGATTTTCTAAACTACCCTTTGAAAGTAAATATGCTACTCCAATTACAGAAATTAGAATACCTAAGATGTGTAAATAGTTAATAGATGTCTTTAAAATTCTGTTTGATATAATAAGTGTTAGTATTGGATTTAAACTAAAAATAAGTACAGCATTAATTGCGGATGTACTCATCATCCCCATGAAGAAAAAAAGATTAAATCCAAATATGCCAATAATTCCTACAAGAGATATTCCTTTTAGGTTTTTAACTATTTCAGGCCATGAAGGCAGTGCTTTGGATGCTAATAGTGTTAACGGAATCACTCCAAAAAGATATCGCCAAAAACCTGCTTCAATAAAATTGGCTTGCGCTAACATTACTTTTGCTAAATGAAAATTTAACCCCCAGAATATGGTGGAAATTATAAAATAAGAAATGGCTTTCATTTATTCTCTTAATTTTTTTAGTAAGTGCTTGCAATATACAAAATCATGTTGTGTGCACAACATAATATTAATTTATTTTGTATATACAATATAAAATTATATATTTACATCGTGAAATCAATTAATAGTAAATATCCATTATTAGAAAAAACCAGTCCTGAAGAATGTACAGGCTCAAGAATTAATAGAGTATGTAGGGTTATTAATAAGATCTATAGAAATCATTTAAAAGAAATAGGAATCACTCTAAGCCAACTTAATATACTATTTGCTGTTGGGAAAAATCCAAATATTTATCAGGCCGATGTTGCCCAGTTTTTAAAATTAGAACCATCAACTTTAAGTAGAGATTTGGAACGGCTAATTACAAAGGGTTATATGATAAAGGGAGGATATGCAAATAAACCAAATCTTAATCTAACAGAGAAGGGTTATTTATATTTAGAAAAGATAATCCCAGTTTGGGAGCAGGCAAAAAACGAAGCAGATGATTTTATAGATAGGGAAGGTGTATTGTCTTTAAATTATTTAACCAAAAAATTATAAATTTTTTTTAATAATTCATATTGTATATACAAAATAAAATTATGAGCACACAACAAAACAAAGTAACAGGTTTCTTTAATTGGGTAACGTTGCATTACAAAATAATATTGGTATTGAGTTTGCTTTTGGTAGTATCTGCCGCCGTTTTTATTCCAACAATGACTAAAGACACCAGATACGATGCCTTTTTACCACCCGATGACGAAGTATTGATCTATAGGAATCAGGTAAAGGAAACGTTTGGTTTAAAAGACCCAATGGTAATCGCTATAGTAAATGAAAGTGAGAAGGGTGTTTTTAACAAAGAAACATTGGAATTGGTTCATAAATTGAGTGAACAATTAAAAACAATTCCAGGTGTTGACCCTGATCAAATAACCAGTCTTTCAACAGAAAACAACATTGTAGGTACGGATGAAGGCATTACCGTTGAACCCTTTTTTGAAATCGATGAATTAAGTGATAAAAAAGCGAAAGAGGTTGCCTTAGCCATTGACAATTTTGAATTGTATCAAGGTAGTTTGGTCTCAAAAGACCATACAACAACGTTGGTATTGGCAGAAATGCTTGATAGTTATGATAGAAAACAACATGATGTTTATAATAGCATTACAGAAATGTTAGAGGCCTACGAATCCCGGAATGAAAAAATCTATTTAGCTGGAGAAGGCGCAGTCAGTGGTTACTTAATAAAATATATTGATAAGGACGCTATGCGAACAAATCCATTTGCAGGATTGGTCATTGCATTCATACTCATATTTGCATATCGAACCGTTAGAGGCGTTGTATTGCCCAACTTAATGGTATTAGCATCTGTGGGTATTGCACTTGGAGCAATGGCCGCATTTGGTGTTGATTTTTATGTAATTACCAATGGTTTGCCAGTTGTACTAATCTCAATAGCTGTGGCAGATGGAATACATATTCTTGGAGAGTATTATGAAATGATAGCTAAACATCCTAAACATTCTCAAAAAGAATTGGTGGTACAAACCATGGTTAAAATGTGGAGGCCAGTTACCATAACATCAATAACTACTATTGCAGGATTTTTATCTATTGCAGCATCCTCTTATATGCCACCGATGAAATATTTTGGCTTATTCGGTGCCTTAGGAGTTGGTGTAGCATTAGTGTATGCATTATTTATGATTCCTTCGGCTATGATGTTGTTGAAACCTCAAATAAGTAGAGCTTATAAATCAAATCATGAGATTGATGCGTTCGGTAGAATAATGCAGAAAATGGGTGTTGTCGTTGTAAATAATCCAAAGAAGATCATTGTGCTGGCCGTTATTATTATTGGCTTTGGTATTAGTGGTGCTATCAAATTATTGGTGAATGAAGACCGTGTTAAAAACTTTCAAACTAATGAACCCATTGTTATTGCTGATGCGATAATAAATGATAAAACAGATGGTACTTCCTACCTTGACATCTTAGTTGAAACTTCTGAAAACGAAGCTATTTTCGAACCAGAAAATTTGTATAAAATTGAAGCTTTACAAAAATATGTGGAAACATTACCCCATGTCAAAGGGAGTGTTTCAATTGTTGATTTTATAAAGAAAATGAATCAATCTTTAAATGAGAATAAAGCAGCATTCTATAAAATTCCAGATAATGCGACGTTAATTGCACAGTATTTTCTACTCTACTCAGCAAGTGGAAACCCTACAGATTTTGACAATTATGTAGATTATGATTACCGCTTAGCTAATGTTCGATTTAGAATGGATAGTGGCGAATACTTAGATGAAAAACCAGTCGTTGATAAAACCAATGCGTATCTCTCAAAACATTTTAACAATGGTGCTATTAAAGCAACAACTAGTGGTAAAGTCACCGTAGATGCATATTGGATTAATCATTTGGGTTTTAATCATTTTTTAGGTGCGGGAATTGCCTTATTAGTTGTATTAATCGTTGCCGCATTGAGTTTCCGTTCCTTATTCGCAGGAGTTCTTACCGTAATTCCTGTATTGATATCAGTATTATTTATTTATACAGTTATGGGAGTACTAGATATTTGGTTGGCAGTAGGAACATCAATGTTTGCTGCTATAGCTATTGGTGTAGGAGTAGACTTTGCCGTACATACTGTGGATCGACTTAAATATTTATTAGGCGAAAAAGGACTACCTATTCAGGAGGCTTATGCAGAATTTTATAAATCAGCAGGTCGTGCTTTACTATTTAACCTGCTCGCCTTGGCATTTGGTTTTAGTGTATTAATGATAAGTTCTGTACCGCCACTGAGTCAATTCGGATTTTTAGTAGCCGTGGCAGTTTTTGTAAGCTTTATAGGAAGTTTAACATTATTACCTGCCTTGATCTACTTAATTAAACCAAAATTTTTTAACAGTAAATAATTATTAATATAAAAAAAGATGAACACTAAATTAATCTTTGGGTTTATAGCAATGTTATTGTTATTCCCAGTAACAACAAAAAGTCAAAACTTACCTTCTGGTAACAGTGTTGCAGAAAAAACTTTTGCTAAAGATGATGGTATTTCAGTAAGTAGAAAATTAACAATGGAATTGAAAGATAAGCGAGGAAAAGTTAGAATTAGAGAGACAATTTCGTTGCGAAAATATTTCAACAAAGAAAAGAGACTAGCAATTTTTTATCTCACACCTACAAGTGTAAAAGGAACCGCATTCTTAACCTTTGATTATCCTGATGCTTCAAAAGATGATGACCAATGGTTATATATGCCAGCACTCAGAAAAACAAGGAGAATTTCTGCCGCGAACAGAGGAGATTATTTTTTGGGAACTGATCTTACCTATGAAGATATTCGCTTAGAAACCAGGATAAGTCGTGAAGATTATAATTATAAAACTTTAGGGAAAGAGAATATAGATGGACATTCTTGTTATGTGGTTGAAGGTGTTCCAAAAAATCAAAAAATTGCCAAGGAGTTAGGTTATAGTAAAGTAAAATACTGGGTTGACGCTGATGTTTGGATGCTGCGCAAGGCCGACTCTTGGGATGCCGCTGGGAATCATCTAAAAACGGTGAAGATAAGCGATATTAAAAAAATTCAAAGTATTTGGACATACCATCATATTCTTGTGAAAAACCATAAAACAAAGCATGAAACCATATTCCGTTTTACAGATATTGATTATCAAAAAACTTTGAGTGATGACCTTTTTACTGAGGAAGCTTTGGTAAACGGATTTTAATATTTAATTAAAAACAATGTCTCTAAAGAAACAATTAGTTGTATTACTTATCTCCGCTTTTTTAGGGATGAATGCACAAGAAAAAAAGAAAACATTTAAAGATTCCTTCAAGGCAAGTCTTGTAGTAGCGTCTGATGTCTCTTATGAGTTTAGTTCTGGAAAGCTTCAAAAAAGTGAACTCATAATAAAACCTGAGTTTTCTTATAAAGTATCCAGTAAAATACGATTGGTTTTAAAGGGACAGGCCTATAATGAATTTAATGATGCACTTGAACGAGGTACTCCGAAAGAAGAAACTGTTTCTGATTATAGCAAACGCCTTTTTATTGGTGATAGAACAAATATAGAGCTCAGGGAATTTTATGTATATGCCAAACTCTTTAAAAAGATCCGCTTAACAGCTGGCAAACAGCAAATTGTTTGGGGAGAAACCGATGGCTTAAAATTATTGGATGTTATTAATCCTCAAAACTTTCGAGAGTTTATTTTAGATGATTTTGAGGACAGTAGAATTCCGCTTTGGTCTTTAAAAACAGAATTCGATATCAAAAATATCGGGGTACAACTTGTTTGGATACCTGATAACACCTATCATATTACGCAAGATTTTGATGCGCCTTTTTTTACTAAGAGTTTGTTCCAAAACCCACCTGAAGGTATTCCAACAATCTTTAATGAAACGATTAGACCCTCACATTTTGTGTCAGATTCTGATATAGGTATACGGTTATCAACCTTTACAAAAGGTTGGGATATAACCTTAAATTATTTCTATTATTACGATGATTTACCCGTATTTTATAATAATCTTCAATTTATTGAAAGCGAAGAACCAATGGTTGTTATAAACCCTAAATTTGAGCGTCAACAATTAGTAGGTACAACTTTCAATAAAGTATTTGGTTCAACAACTTTTAGAGGCGAGGTAGCTTATGTTTTTAATCAGAAATTTTCTTCAATAAGTCCAAATTCCGTTCAAGGTATAGAAAGTAGTAATGTATATAAATCTGCTATTGGGCTTGATTATATAAAAGGAGAAAGTGTAATTAGCATCCAAATATTTAATGATATTATTACAGATAATATATCCCCTTTTAACAGAGATACATTTGAAACCAATACTTCTTTACTTGTTTCACATGAAATGATGAATGACAATTTAAAAATAGAATCACTTTGGGTACACAATACAAATCATGGAGATGGTTTTGTACGACCTTCAGTAAGTTATTGGGTAAACACAAACACACAGTTATTTTTCGGGAGTGATTTGTTTTATGGAAATGCAACTAAATTATTTGGACAGTTCAACCATAGAAATAGAATTTCTTTTGGGGTGAAATGGGGAATTTAGCTATCATTTAGAAATTATAAGAATAAAAATAATCACTATAAAACTATTAAATATTTAAAAAATGGATACCAATTTTAACACTCAGTCAAAAAGAAGCCCGGAAGAATTATTATTAGATTTTATGGATGCCATTTGGAAACCACCATATAATTTGGATAAAATTGATGGATTTGTTACCGAAGATTATACGCTTTATTCCTCAGGAAACATTATTGAGGGAAGAGATTCTTATATAGAATGGGCAAAAGAATTTCATAAGAAACTCATTGGAGCTACCACAGATACTAGAGATATTATTTATAATGAATCAGAGAATAAAGTAGTATCTCGTTGGGTATGTCATGGCAAAAATAATGGCATTTTTGACTTATCTCCTGACGGAAAACCGATTTCATTCACTGGTATTGCTATTTGGGAAATTAAGGATAATCTTCTCTCAAAATGTTGGGTTGAACGTGGTAATTACAAATTTAATCCATCATAAAAGATATGACATTAATAGATTAGAAATGAAAGGCTATGAGGAAATATTACAACAATTAGATATTAAACTCGAAATGTTAGAAACTGAAAATGAAGATGTACTATGTTTGGCCGAAAGAGGCATAGAAATATCTAAAAGAACGTTGATTGAATTGAGAACAATTGTTAACCATAAGAACTTTGTAAATACACACAAAGAAATCCACTTTTTTAAACATATTAAACCCAAAGTTTTCAGTAAGCTAATATATTATGTGAAATTGTTTAATATCGAAAGTAGAAGACCAAGAGGAAGAAACAAATCTCAGGTCAAATATTTTAATAATCAAATTGTAAAACTTCAAACATATTTTAATGAAAACATTGAGTTCTATCAGTACTATAGACGTGGAGCAACATATCTTGATAAACATTATTTCATAAGAGGGAAAAGTAATATCAGATTACATCCAGAAACCTTTCATTTCTTCTCAGATGAACAATTTTCCACTAGCCATGATAGTACAGTAGCCAACGTAATGGCGTATGATTTACTCATAATCTACTTAAAAAGAGAAATAGATAAATTAGAAAATAATGATAATGGATTAGATTTTCACCATCTACAAAAACAATCAAGAATAACATGGACAAGCCAAAAGGTAAACTTAATAGAGTTGATTTACGCACTTCATAATACTGATGTCATAAACAATGGAAATGTGGATATTAAGGACATCGCTCGTGTAGCTGAACGTATTTTTAAAATAGATTTAGGTGACTATTACAGAGCTTTTCTAGAAATACGCCTACGAAAAAAAGGACGAACCAAATTTCTCGATTTACTTAAGGAAAATCTCGAAAAACGAATGGACGAAATAGACGATTAAAAACACCCAAGTTTCTCATCTTGGGTGTTTTTGTTTTTAGCATTGTTATTAATTTTTATTGACTGATTTTGTATAGGTAATTCAAATATTGAATTACAAAACTACTCATTATAACACATTGAAAATGAACAAAGAATAATACCCAAGATTTCAAAACTTGTGAATAAAACTTACCAAATCACTTCAACTTTGTAAAACGAAAGTCAAATCATGGTAAAGTCGTCATTTAAAAATCAATAGCCCTTGACGGCTTTACTTTTAAATCGTTTTACCATGTCAGCAACAATTATTACCACAGAAGACCTTCGAGATTTCAAAATAGAATTACTCGATGACATCAAACAATTATTAAACAATCAATCTGGACAAATAACCAAAAAGTGGTTAAAATCTCCTGAAGTACGAGATTTGCTTGGGATTTCTCCAGGAACATTACAAAACTTGAGAATCAATGGTACACTACCTTATACCAAAGTTGGAGGTGTGTTGTATTATGACTATCAAGAAATAATGCAGGTGTTAGAAAAGAATAGGGTTGATAATAAATTCTAATCTATTTTGGAAGACATTAACTACATCAAGCATCTCAATGCTGTATTTGTGCATATTTCCAAAGATTCTCGATTAAACCCAACTCATATCAGTTTGTACTTTGCTTTGTTCTACTTGTGGAATACCAACTTTTTTAGAGATGAATTCTACATCAACAGAGATGATGTAATGAAGCTCTGCAAAATTGGTTCAAGAACTACATATCATCGCTGTATTAGGGAATTAAATTATTGGAGCTATTTCGAGTATTTGCCCTCGCACAATTCATTTCATGGGAGCAAAATTAGGATGTTCAATTTTTGTACTAGCGGTGGACAAGCACTGGACTCTAGCCAGACCAAAATTTGTAATAGCGATGGACAAGCGCTGGTATCTATAAATAAACATATACAAACAGTAACAAACAAAAAAAACAATAACAAACCACAAAATTTTAAAAATTCAAATTCTAATAATTCTAAAAACCAGAACAAACAACAGGTGGTTGACCAATATCAGGACAACCTAAAGACAACTACCAATAAAGATTACAACGAACCTTTATGAACCCATTAACTCCACATATCATCACAGAAGAAAATGTTCAATATAAATTGGGTGAATTGAAAGGAAATCATATCCTCTATGATTTTGAAAAGATTCTGGTATATCTGGATGCCAAAGGAAAACTGATGTTTGGAAAGAAGTTTAAGATTTACAAAGAAGACCGAGAGATACTTTACAAGCTATGCAATTATCAAATTAGAGATTGGCAAGCCTGTAAAAAACTGAATATCGATATCCACAAGGGAGTTTTGCTTTCAGGTCCTGTAGGTTGTGGTAAAACTTCTTTGATGAAACTCATTCGTCATATTACACCACATCACAAACCTTTTGAAATGATACCAACACGTAATGTAACTTTTGCCTTTAACCACATTGGCTATAAAATCATTGAACAATACGGAGATGGTAGGTTTTATTGTTTTGATGATTTAGGCATTGAACCTACAGGACGTTATTTTGGAAAAGACTGCAATGTATTAGGCGAAGTGATACTCTCTCGCTATGAACTCTTTTTAAAATACAAATTTAAAACGCATTGCACCACCAACCTCAATGCTGAAGAAATTGAAGAACGCTATGGCAATCGTGTACGTTCAAGGATGAGGCAGTTGTTTAATTTAATTGCTTTTGATAGAGGGAGTAGGGATAAGAGGGAGTGATTATAGAATTCGTTTATACTACTTAATGACATCAAGTCTCATCAGGTCTTTTGCTTATTTTGATTTTCGGCTATTACAAATGCAACCGACGAATCTCCCGAATGAGATAAGGAAATATGCCAAGTATCAATATTTTTAAAATCTGCAATTTTCTTAATTTCCCCATTTAAGGAAGCCTGTAACCTTCCTTTGTCAGTCTTCTTAATTTCAATGTCATTTAAGGAAATGCCATCTTCCATGCCTGTTCCTAAACATTTCAATATTGCCTCTTTAATGGCGAATCTACTGGAATAATATTTTTCAGCTTCAAGCTCGGGAGATAGTAATATTTCGCTGCTGGCAAAAACTCTTCTTAAGGTGTTTTCATCACTCATCCAACCTAATTTGCTGATATAGGAACTTTCCACAATATCACAACCTATTCCAATTATCATAAAATTTCTTTTTAGCTTATTCTATCATATAATGCTACACCAAGTTTTTCGACAGCCTTAATCTTCAATGATTCTTCATTCAAACTCTTATATATATCCATTTCTTTTATCGATTTAATTGTACTACATGTTATTTTCAAAGCCATTTCAAAGAGAAAATCTGAATACTCCTGGTAAGTTGATGGTTCAATCCTTACGTTATCACTAAATGCCTTATCCTGGCGTTCAGAAATATCAACCTTTGGGTTATTTAGGGATTGTAAAGTGTAGTAACCCGCATGGTGAACAAGTAAATTCCTTTTGTAATTTATCTTTTCAAAAAAAGCAGCCTGTTTCTTTGAAAATGGCGTCATCGATAACAAATCTTTAAAGTTATTATTGATTGAAGACGAACTACCAAAATCATATCTTTCTGCGATGATAAACCCAAGATTTTTAAACGTGTTTTCTTGTAAAGAAAGTATAGTAGAAAGGTCTATTTTTATGTTTTTTCTTTTTTCTGAAAACTCAAAGGCCAATTCTGGAAAAATATTTATGATAGCTGCAAATTGGTGTTTACAAAAGGCTTCAAAATAAGCTATAATACCAATTAAGGATACTTGGCACGCTGGATTGTTTTCTTTATAATATTGATCATTTTTGTGACTTTCAACCACATGATGTAGGCTATGATATTCCTTTTCAAATAATAGAAATGGAGGAATTTTACCGACAAAGTAGTTTTGGATTGAGTCTTCTTTTTTCATCAGAATGAATACGTGTTTTCGTAGTTAGACTATAAATTTTCCTTTTCGATTGAACATATCAAACTTAATTCTACCGCCATTATTTTCAACGAGGCTTCGAAATAATGAATACCCTAAAAGGATAGCTTTTTCCCAATCGTCATTAGTACAAGTTGATACCTCAAATGGCGAAGTAAAATCCTTGATAAACCCAATTAATTCAGCATCAATACTATTATCTTCAGTTAGGAGATTTCTCTTTTTAGCATAGTTAAATACCATAAGTGAAATTGCTTCCTCTGTTATTGCCGCGCGTGCCCCATCTTCAAACTGGTCGATATCTGGATTACTTTTTCTTTTCCTCTTCATCATAGACCTCGAACAGGGAGACCATCCCAGAACTGCTGCAAACGTGTAATGAAAAATGTCATGGAAACGATAATTATCACTTTCTCTTGAATTATCGTCGATAAAATCTCCTACTTGTTGGTTCCCGTAAGTAATTTTGGTTAAAGTCTTGCTGTTATTCTCAATTGTTTCAAAATCAATTGTAAAACTTCGCGGCAACTGCTCATGTTCAGGAAAATCTGAATCAAAAAATATTATTTCTTTCATCTTATTTATTTTTTGTCAGACTATCTTTTTTCATAGTCAAAATTTCTATCTCTTGTATTAATTGTTTCTTTTCTAAGAGCCTTTGATTCATTATGGAATCAAGTACAACTTGTTTTTCATTATGCTCAATTGCTTTATCCCACCCTTTATCCAATGCATAAAAATCAAAAGCAAGTTTGAGTAAAAGAGCAAAGACAAAACCAAGTGCTGTTATCGCAATATAATTGTTGGCTTTATTGTCCTTCTCTAAACTGGCTATCCTAGAATTTGACTGACTAATCTCTTTCATCAAAATTTGAGGAGAGTTTAATTCTCCTTGACTTAATGCTTCAATTGGATTTAATGGAATTGAGTCTTGATTTGTATGTGTGCCTATATACTTTTGCTTCTCTGTCAATTCTGCTAACCACATTGGAAAATAATTTTCACCTCTTTTTAGAACGATTGTTGCTGGACCAGCATTATAAACACTAAACAGCAACTTTCCCTCAAAATCTGGGTCAACGTGAAAACCAGAAACATTAACCAATCCTTTAAACTTTATTTTAGCCTTAATTGATATAAAGGCAATTTTGTCTTTTGGTATTTTAACTTTTTCTTCAGTTAGTAGTAGAGCAAATTGTCCTGGTCCAATATGTATAATACCATCTGTATCCAACTTTTTGATTTCTTTGGATATAGAGTTAGTTTGAAATACTTGCCCACCCAATGAGAGTTCATAAGCTCCATTCTTAACTCGCTTCTCGTCGAATGGTTCAACAACATCATTTTTACGAATACATTCCAGTATTGATTTATTTCCTAAAAAAGCCATTTTACAGTTGGTTTTGGTGATTTATCTTCACTAAGATTCGGTGGTTTAAGTGCCATTTAGGCGGAAACCAATAATCTTCTATAGTTTTCGTGTTTCTTTTATATTTTTGTTTTATTCGTGTCCTCTTACTATTACCTGTAATTTCCGGATGTTTAACCCTACTATATTTATCTACCTCACAAAATAGATTTTGACAATCAATAAGTTGTAGTTCTCGACCCCATAGGGATTTAAAAGATAGACCTAGACGTTCGAATTCTAATTCTTGCCTATCGGTTACCATTTTGATAATTTCTTTTTCGTTCAGACCTGCAGTATCAGTAAAACACTTACTAATACCGCCAAGAGCACCTGGACCAGGCATTACAAATTCCGATTCTGAAAAATTGATGATTTTTGAGTAATTTATGTCAATCAATAGCTGATAAGCCAAAAAATTTCCAAGTCCTGGAAACGATTTTATGATTTCAAATGCTACCTGCATATTTCTCGCTTCAGATAATTTTTCAGCGATATTACTGTTCAGCATTAACTCAATTAGTTTTAAATGATTGCTGTGCTTTCTTAAATAACCAAAAGACGACTTCACCGAGGGCATTATATAGGCAGCAGAATAAATTGTTTCTCCTGCAATAAAAGCTTCATTTAGAATTTCGTTGTACTTGTTGAAGTCGTAATGTTCAAAAGTTGGTTCTCCGACTTGTGAGCAAATCAATTCCCAAGTGTCAATTTTATTGAAAAGCTTGAATAATAAAATTCTAAATAAAACCTCGTTCGGTGATTCAGAAAATTCTGGTTCATATATTACATGACGTATCAAATATTGGCTTACTCTGTCAGCAGCTCTATAAGCATTAGTAAACCTATAAGTATTGATGATAGAATCCTTAGACCAAGGATAATCTTTATTTTCAATTTTATTAAAAAAAGCTTCTTGTCTTAGAGCAGCGAATTTCCAGTATGTATCATAAACTTTGGTTGTTTTAATAGGTGATAGGGGCGAAATAATAGTGACGCCAGATTTTTGGGTTATATGTTTATTTTTTAGAATGCTCATTAAACCTTGGTTTCTTTAATTGCTTGGTCATATAATTTTTTAGCCTCAGTTTTCGATAAGCTGTCGAGTTTCTCGATGCTAACAAAACAATTGAATCTTTCAAAGGGAATTCCCAGTTCTCCAGAAACAAATTTCCCCAAATTGATTAAACCCAACCAATTGCCATAAGCCTTTGAGTAAATATGTTGTATAGCATAAAAGCTATTTAAAACAAGCCCTTTTTCTTTAGTGACATAAAAAGTTACATGTTGAAGGCAAGGAAATCCTAGGTAAGGTCCATCAAGACTGTCTGTATTTGGGTCAAATATAGAAGCTTGATATCTTGACCTTCGGTTATTTTTGCTATCACCTATAGATTCTATAATATTTTCCAGTTGATTAATTCTATTTTCATTTCCAGGATAGTTAATTAGTCTTTGAAAGTAAGTTCCTCTACTATTGCGTTTGGCATCAAGTTTTTGAATCCTCTTAAAATTTGCAATGTATTCATCATAAAAGCTGTGTCGGTCATTTTTAAAAAGCTTATTTAATGAAGCTGGAAATATCGTTTCGGAAACAGTTTGAATTGATTGCTTTTCATTATTAATCAAATGAGCATCTAATAATTGTCTTATATCATCATTTTCTTCAAAATCAGTTATAGTAAGTATTAATGGTGATAATTCATTACCAGAGATATTACCAAACTTATCTAGTATGTTTAACCAAGATTGAGATAAGTTTAAGTTTTGTATTAAAGTGGGTATTGTCATATTTATAGTTAATTTTCTAAGTGTCTGTATTCTGAAAGCCCTTCATACTCAAAATTTTGAATTCTTATAAAGTAGGTTTGACCATTGCCGTCATTATTCGCTCTTAAAATTCCAGGTTTTGTAGCTTGATAGCAAACTCCATTGGCCGTTTCGGAAATCTTCTTTAAATGATTGCCTTCTAAATCAATTTCCTTGGGAAGGTAAATAAATCCAGATACTTCTGTATCTACGAGAGTTTCTTTATATTTTGAGTCAATTATTTTTAAATGGCCCGTCTTCTTTTCACCTATCAGAATCGTATTTAAAAAATAAGAAGGTGTATATTTTGATAGTTCTTTTGATTTTTGATGACCTATTAGTTTATTGAGGGTACAATTGTAAATTAAGGTTTGATAGCCAACACCAAATATTGATGAAATAGCAAAATATTGCATCGGTGTAGCTGTTTTCAAATCCCAACCTCTTTTCTTGAATTCAAGTTGTATCCCTGCAATTGGCATGAGCAGAGCAGACGCAAAAATGTCTACTAATCGCTCATCACTATTATATGTAGATTCTTTACCGCTTTCCTTGTGAATCATATCAATTTTCGAACCGTGTCCAAATATATGGTGACCTAATTCGTGAGCACAGGTATAAACTTTCCTTGAAAAGGGCCTTAAAGAGGAAAGTAAGATATTCGATTTTGTAGGGTCATCACTAGATATATACATTCCTTCCATATTAACATTCAAAAACCTAACATCTAATTCAAGTCTATTACAAGTATCATAAATGTTTATTGGTTGGAACATATTTAAGCCCAGGTCAGCTCTTAATGAGTCGGCTTTTTTAATTCCCTTAGTTGCAATTATATCCATGTTCTTTATAGTTATTTCGGTAAGATATTTAAGATTTCAAAAAGCTTATTCTTATCCTCTTCACTCATTTTACTTAATTCCCTAGCAGCAAACTTTAATTTTCCTTTTGCAATTTCAGAATCATCATCTTCACTTAACAACCAAGAAGAATCAACTTTATACAGCTTAGAAAACTGAATTAGTTCTTCAGCACTTACTTTTCGTCTTCCCGCCTCAATTTCTGAAATAGCTGGTCTTTGTACATTTAGTTTTTGTGAAACTTGGGATTGAGATAATCCTGAAAGCTCTCTAGCTTTTTTCAGCCTTTCAGCTATTTCCCGTCTTTTGAAATTTAAGTTATCACTTTCCATAATTTGCGTTTTTAATTAGTTTTTCTGCTGATTTTTTTATGTCCAATTGTTTTTTTTCTTTTTTATCGAAGAATACATAACAATCATCTGGAATTATTACATTTAATTTTTTTTCTAATCGTCCCATAACTGTAACTAAAACTTGACTAGTTATTCCAGGCATTAAGCCTGGACAAGAATTAGAGTCAATGGAAACATCCATTTCCAAAGTATCTGCAATTTCTTTTATTACCTCTGCAATTTTTTCTTCGACTAGTTCCTGACTAATATCAATCATAACGTATGAATTTGATACAAATATAGTAAGATAATCTTACATAACCAAATTTACACTATAATTATTATTAAAGACTTCTAAACCTAGCAGGACCTCATGTTAAACTGATTTAAAGAAATTTTTTATTTCCATGAAAATTCTTATCACCATTTCCTTCAATATTAGCATAATCTCCATAAAAAAATCTTTCATAATCTAGTATTTAAATAATTATATAATCCCATCAAAATGGCTAACGCCATCGCTCTCGTATTTTTGGGATTTAAAAAATAATCCGCTTCATCGGTGTTCGTTACAAACCCCATTTCAATAAGTATAGTAGGACAAAAAGAAATCCTTTCCCGTAACACTTGAAAATTAGCAAATTGCACACCTCTCTTATTAAAACCCAATTTTGAGGTGGTTTCTTTCAATATGGATAATCCGAGTGCAATGGATTTTTTGATGTGCATTTCTTTATCGTTAGCATTATGCACATAAACATCAATTCCTTTTGAAGAAGTGGTATAAGCGTTGCAGTGTAAGGATACAAATACATCAGCATTTAAACCTTTAGCTAATCGACTCCTATCCGATAATGAAATCAACGTGTCTTTATATCGGCTTAGATAGATGTTCAACTCATTATCAAAAATTGTTTTATTAAGCCTCAAGATTTCTTTGGCAACATTTAATACTACATCTTTTTCTTGAATGCTATTTATGCCAATTGCACCTGTATCGTTTCCGCCATGTCCAACATCAATCACAATTACTTTTTTCTGACTAAAAACGAAACACATTTTTAGCAGTAAAATCACAAAACAGACGTTTTTGAGCTTCATGCACTTCAAAAGTTTTAGACTTATCAACATAACACTTTCCATTTTTCATACAATTTGATACCAATTCACCTCAAAAAGACACAACCTTATTTAAAATTTATTTTATTCACAAAATACTGATATTCAGTATTTTGAATTACAATATACAGTATTTTTCGAATATCAAAATCAAGCAAATTTTAAATCTATTTCGATATGAAAAAATCACTCTTTTTAACCGCCCTGTTACTTCTTATTTCAAACTCCATTTTTGCACAAATTGGAGGTATTGAAGATTCTGTTAATGATGTTTCCGATACTATTCGAGCCATTTTCCCCATCATATTGGGTGTCATTTTCTTAATAGGTTTCCTATTTAATGCAGGACACTTCTTTGGAGAAAATGCAGATTTAAAAAAGGGAATCACACGTGTATTGGTATTCGTACTCATTGCAGGAGCAGTTGTAGGCATCTTTACTTATTTAATAAGTATCGTAGTGTAATATGAAACGATTTGAAGTCTATAAGAACATACGAAAGCGCGCGGTGATAATGGGTTTATCTATTTCACTGTTCGCCTTAATGATGACTGCCATTATTGGTTCATTATTATTCATCATCTTTTCGTTCAGTTTTACGATTATCATTTCGGTTTTTGGGTTTAATGCTGCACTTTATGTTGCCTTAACACATATAACCAAGAACCCTGCGCTCTTGCAGTTTCAAAAAGTATTTCCACAAACCATCAGCAATAAAAAACACAGTCGTTTACATTATGAATAAGATTAACCTATCTGCATACCATCCAATTTTAAGTATAGAACAACACATTGTATTTGCCAACAATGGCAATGTGGTGTTGTGCTATAAAGGTGATTTACCCGAAATATATTCTTTTTCTGAATCGGACTTTGAAGACCTTCACAGTTCGTGGTTTCAGGCCTTTAAATCCTTGCCAACAAGTACGATTATTCATAAGCAGAATATTTATCAAAAAGCTGATTATACTTCGGAAGCATTACCAAATACTACCTTTTTAGAAAAAGCAACACAAGACTATTTTAAAGGAAGAAACTATCTAAAGCATAGTTGTTATCTATTCTTTATTCTACCATTTAATAAAGCCTTAAATGCTTCCAAGTTTACTAACCCTTTCAGAAAAGTAGAGAAAGGAATTCATAAGCAACTGGACCACAACGTTCAGGAATTTATCACTTCGGTAAACGATGCTATTTCTTTTATCAACAATAGTCGAAAGGTGTCTTTTGTTCCTTTGATAGAAGATGAAATATTGAGTTTAACCAATACTTATTTCAATGGATTTAATGAGGGTTTTGATACAGATATTCAATTAAAGAAATCGAATATTGAAATTGGCGAAAATCATTTTGATGTATTAGCAGTCAATAGTGAACTCTGTTTTGGTGATGTGGTACAAAGCAGCAAGATGAACGATAAATTTACTTCGGATGATTTTGTATTCCATCAAGGATTTATCGATGGATTAGGATTAAATCTCAATGAAAATCATATTGTCAATCAAATCATCTATTTAGATGATAAACATAAATGGAGAAAACTACTTGATAAGAAAATTGAAGAACTAAATAAGAGTTCCAATTTTGGAACGCAGAACAAAGTTATCTTAAAGAAGATTGAAGACATCGTTTCTAAAATCAATGAGGATGATAGTTCAAGAATTATTCGTGGACATTTGAACATTATTTTCTGGTGTCCGGAAGCCCGACAGCTAAGTATTATTGCCTCCAAGATAAAGACGGAGTTCAAGGAACTTGATATAGTTCCATATTACCCAAAAGGAGAAGAACGCAAGCATTACTTTTTAAATTCCTATTGTTGTTTTACATCCAATTTTTCTAACGAAGATTTGTATGTAACCGATTTAAAACACGCTTTGTGTTTATATATAAATAACAGCAATTACAAGTCGGATGAAGTCGGTATTATTTTTAATGATCGGCAACATAATATTCCAGTACTCAAAGATGTTTGGGACGAACAAAAGAAACGTATCAAAGCACGCAATTTTGCCATTTTTGCGCCAACTGGTGAAGGAAAATCGTTTTTAGCAAACAATATCCTTCGCCAGTATTTTGAGAGTAATGTACGTCTGGTAATTATTGATTTAGGAGGCTCGTATTCCAAGTTTGCCAAACTCTATCCAGATGATCATATCATTTTACGTTATGAGCAAGGAAAAAATTTAGGAATCAATCCGTTTTATATTTCTTCCCTTGAAGATTTAACACCTGAACGACTTGAAGATTTAGGAGTATTCTTATTGGAATTATTGGCTTCAGGGAAAGAGGCTACCAAAGCTGAAGAAGTGGCTATTAAAAAAGTGCTTCGTTACTATTATAATTCCATCAACAAAGACCACTCATTAGCCTCACTATATCAATTTGTTGATAATAAAAAAGATACACTTATTCAGGAACTTAAAATTCAAGAGGAATATTTCAGTGTCTACAACTTTTTACACATCCTTTCGGAATATGTAGATGATGGTTTGTACAGTTTCTTGTTCAATGTAAGCGAAGACCAAACTTATAAGATTGAAGACAAACGAATGATTGTTTTTGAACTCGATGAAGTCAAGGATAACAAAGAAATCTTATCAGTAATGCTAAAGCTGATTAAATCGGCTATTCAGCGTACCATTTGGCGTAATCGTTCCGAACGCGGGATTATTCTCTTTGATGAGTTTGCTAAACAATTAAAGTTTGATAATGTGCTTGAAAGCGTAGAATTCTACTATCAAGCTATTAGAAAACAAAATGGAGCGATTGGAATTATTCTACAATCGATTAGTCAATTACCTAATAATTCCACATCGGCAAGTATTTTAGAAAATACGCAAGTGGTGTATAGTCTTCGGAACGAAAAAGGTTATGCGGAATTACAGAAACGATTGAACCTTTCAAGCCACGACTTAAATCAATTGAAATCGATTCGAAACAACTTAACTGGAGCAAGAAAGTACACAGAAATGTTTATCAAGATTGGAAAGGAAAGCAACATTTTCCGTCTCGAAGTTCCTAAAGAAGTCTATGCAGCCTACCTCACAGATGGTAAAGAGAGCGAGGCAATAATGAAGCTCTATAAAGAACATAATTCGATGGAAAAAGCCATCAACATATTTATTAATTCTTAAAACAAATATTATGAAGAACACAATTAGAAAATTAATCTTATCCGCGCTATTTGTCATATTAATTGGAGGCAATGCCTCTGCTCAAGGAATGCCTGTGTATGACAATACCAATTTTATCAGTTTGGCCAAGTCTCTTTTAGAATCTGCAAAGCAAACATCAGAACTACTCAAAACAGTAGAATTTTTAAAGGAACAAAAAGAGCGTATTGAACAAGTAAGCAATGTCATTCAGCAGTTAAGTGCTGTGCAAGAAGTTATTCAAAACAATCAGCAATTATTCAATATGGTGCAAGGAGATTTACAGGAAATATTGAATTCACCACATGTTAAACCAGATGAGATAAATCGTATTACAGAGTCCTTTAATGATATTATTGAAAACTCAATATCAAGCGTCAATTACATCAATCAAATTTTATCGAGCGGAAACCTGAAGATGAGTGATGCCGAACGTGCAGAAGTTTTGAAAGAACACGAATTAAAATCTAAAGAAATGGTAGCTGAAATTCAGTCTAAAACCAGACGCTATAAAGAGATTATCGCTTTTAGAGATATGCAAGACAAAATCAATAATAGAGAAACAAATTATTAATGGCTGGTATTTTTTTAGGCATAGGGTTAGAATATATTGATGTGGTTTTTACCACCATCAAAAACAGTGATTTTTCGCAGTACACCATTACTGGAATGAAAACGCTGGCTATATTATTCTTCCTGATAAATATCCTAAAAAAATACAATGAAGGCGTTGCTAATAATGAGGGTTATACGTGGGGATTGACACCTTCGGAACTGGCAAAGAATTTTGCTGTCATTATTCTAGTCATATTCTCTACTCAAGTCTTAAGTGTCTTTGACACTATTTTGGTTGCCATCGAATCCCAATACCGAGATACGGCTCCGGCACTCCTTCCACTACAAATGCAAGATATTGATTTGGAGCAGGATGTGGGTGCTTTGGAAGCCGCCAAAAAAGCGTTGGCAATGCTCTATGAAGCATTGGTTACACCATTATATGGATTAAAAGTGTTGTCATTTATCATGGCAATGTTCTTATGGTTGTTAGACTTATTTATCTATCCTTTATTCCTGGCAGAACGCTATTTTTTATTAGGCATAATGCAAGCCTTTTTTCCTCTAGTGATTAGTTTGGCAGTATTCGAAAAGTTTAGAAGTTTAGCTTATAATTTCTTTAAACTATATGCGGGCGTGTATATGTTAGTGCCTGCTTTTTTTCTTGTGAATGTATTTGTCAATAACCTTTATACTGAAATCAATACCAACTTTTGGGGAGATTTGTTCGGAACAGATTGGGGAAGTAACTTTTTTGCTCCACTACTAGAATTGGGTTCTATAGGATTTATTGTCTTACTCAAATTTAAACTCTATCGTCGTGCTACTTCTTTTGTGTTTAGGCTATTTAGCACGTAATACTTATTCGAAAATGAAAACACCTTATAAAAATATAGATACCATTCTGAAGCTAAATCGCTTCATTGTTTTAGCAGTAGTTATTTTAGCAGCACTTACTTGTATTGTTTCGGTTGTGTTGGTAGTAAAACTCCACAAAGAAACTGTTAATAGTGCTTTTGTTGTCAATACGGATGGCAGTGTGATTCCTCTAAAATTAGTATCGCAACAAGAAAACTTAGATGTAGAAGCATTGGCGCATTTGGAATTATTTCACACCTATTTCTATCATATTGATGCTAGTAATTATGAAAAGCATTTAGAGAAAGCTCTTTGGTTAGGGAATAGTTCTGTTGATGCACTTTATAGACAGAAAAAAGCAGATGGCGTTTACAATAGGTTATTGCAGTACTCACTCGTACAACGCGTTTTGAGTGTTAATTCTAAAATTGATATTCAGACTAAACCCTATCGTTTCGAAACCAAAACCATTTTTGAAATCAATCGAGGTTCTGTGGTTGATACTTATGAATTGACAGCAACAGGGAATTTGATTCATGTTGACAGAAACTTTCCGAAGAATACTCACGGATTACTCATTACGAACTTTTTTGAAAATACATTACGAAAATTAGAAGATTATGAAGGCCAATAATTGGCATTAAAAAAATAAAACAAAATGAAAATTGAAAAGAATAAACTCGTTTTTGGCGTTGTCATTCTATGTGTAATCCTTTTTATAGGTTCTTACTCGGTACTAATGTTAGGAGAAGATGAAGAATCGACCATAGAAAACAATCAAATCCCTGTTCCTAAACTCAAGGATGAGCAAAAGGAATATGAATCTAAATTAGAAGCTCTAGATGACTTAAAAGAAGTCAAGCAAACTAATGCGCCTAGTATTTATGATGAAAGCTTATTAGACTCTACAGGTGTTTACGATGCTGATTTATTGGATAAGAGAAAAATGAAAATGATAGATAGCATCTACAATCAAGGACGTATTAATTATACGGATGCATCGTATCGACAGACAAGAAACAACTTTATAAAACCAATTACTAAAATTAAAAATGATTCTTCTCCGATTAAAGAGATAGAAACTGCCATAACTACTAAAGAATTGGCATTAGAACATCAACTCTTTTTTGCTTCCAATCCTGTTAAAAATGACATTTACTACTCTCAAAATACAGATGCTGCTATTTATGTTCGAGTAGACGGAACGCAGACCGTAAAGAATGATTTTCGTTTGCAAATGCGTTTGACAAAAGACGCATTGATTGGCGGTGTTCACGTCCCAAAAAATGTAGCCATTTATGGCTTTGTCAGTTTTAAGACCAACAGAACCATGATTACTATTGAGCAGATCAATCATCAGCCAGTTAAACTAAAAGCATTCGATTTACAAGACGGTAGTGAAGGTGTTTATATTGAAAATAGTTTTCGAGCTGAAGCAAGAAAACAAATAGTTGGTGATTTGGTAAATGATATCAATGTTCCTGGTGTACCACAGGTAAGTGGAATCAAAAAAATATTTCAACATAATAACCGAAATGTCAAAGTGACGATTGCAGATAATTACAGATTAATTCTAAAACTAAAACAATGAGACTCTTAATATCACTTCTATTATTAACCGTTTACTTTCCTATGAAAGCACAACAAAAATTAGATACTATTTATGCTAACGAGCAAAAGAATGTTGCTTTGTTTTTTCCTAACCCAATTCGGCAAGGAATTACTGGAGCTGAACATTTTGTATTTACCTATAACCGAGAAAAAGAACAATATTTTGGGTTATTGCAAGCACAACCTGGTGCAGAAAGTAACCTCTTAACCGTTACGAATGATGGGCAAGTGTATTCCTATATTTTGAAGTATAAGCAAGAACTTCCAAAGCTGAATTATTTTATACCTGAAAAAGAAAGTATAGGGAACGAGAAACCTCTCAAGATAAAATTGAAACCAAATCTTAAACCAATTTCAGAACAGTTAAATAGAATTACCTATTTTCAAAAATTCAGTGAATATGTATTGAGTTCAAGGCCAGAAAAACTGGCAACCAAACGAAGAAAAGGAATTAAGCTTTGTTTACATAAAATGGTTTATAATACTTCAGAAGTATATCTAGTAATAGAAATTGAAAATAATTCAGGAATCGATTTTGAAATCGACGACCTAAACATTTACAGAACCAATGGGAATAAGAAACGTAAAGCTTCTTATCAAAAACTACAATTAAATGAAATCTACAGGCATAAATTACCTTCAATAATTAGGGATAAGCTGTCTAAAAGATTTGTTTATGTGTTACCAAAGTTTGTGTTAGGAGGTAACGAAAAAATACAAATTGAATTACGGGAATTGAAAGGTAATAGGAAGGTAATTTTGAAAACTAAAAATTAACCACACTATCTAAAGCTTCATCAGCTTCTTTATGAATAAAATTAGCTTGATAATTTAATGTTGTTTTGAGGTCACTATGTCTATATAATTTCTGGAGCATTAGTGGGTGAATTGTATCTCCAGCTATATTTCCAAAGCTATGACGGGCTATGTGCATTGTAAGTTTCTTGTCGATTTCAGCTTTTTTAGCAATGGATTTTAAACGATCATTGAATTTTTTATTAGCTGTTTTGAGTTTGTTATATACATCTTTAGCATCGTTCAAGTTGGCCATTTTCAACTCGGGAAAAATAAAATCATTATTGCTTCTTTTATCATTTTTATATGATTCTAATATCAATAAAATTTTATCCGGGATCTTCAAGGAAAGTAGTTTTGAATTTTTGCTCATTCTATAATGAAATCGATTATCATAAATATCGGACCAACGTGTTTTAAGAACATCGGAAACTCTCATACCTGCAAAATTGAAACTGTATAACCAAACATTTCTAGCATGTATTTCTCTAAAAGTCAGATTTTCTAAGGATTCTATCTTTTGTATTTCAAGAATATTCAACCCAACTTTAGTCGTTTCTGGGAATTTGATTCTGATTTTATCCGACCCAAAGGGGTAAAGTTCTTTGTTAACTATTTTTTGTTTGATAGCTCTATTGTAAAGTAATCTAATCAATACCATAATATTCATTATTGACGTTTCTGATAGTGAATGTTCACCTTTAAGGCATATCGAGAGTTTTTTAAGAAATCGTTCGTCAATTTCTTGAAAGGTCAGCTGTTTGGATTTATGAAATTTTAAAATAAAACCTACCCAGGCTTTATCACACGAAAGACGATTTAATTTTTGAGAAGCTTCCAAATCATCTAAATGCTCTTTGGTCAAATCAAAGAATGTTGTATTGTTAGATGAAGTATAAATTTCTTTTTTTATTTGATTGGCTGAAACATCTTTATTGTCCGATTGTAATATAATTAAAGCTTTATTTGCTTCAGAAAGTCTTTGTGACAATAGGCTATTAAGGCTATCAGAGTTAATGTGAGATTTTTTTACACGAATATTCTTTTCATCCCATTCTTCTAATTCAATGTAATGTCCAACATATTGATAGGTTGAGCGGCGATTTTTGGTAATTCTTATGGCCAAGGGATAAAGACCAACCTTATTTGGTCTTTTGCGTAGGACGATTTTTGCGTTTGATGCCATACTTGATTTTTTTTACGAAAGTCAAATCAGGTACAACATAGGTACAACATTGAAAAGTGAGCTCCCTTTTTGTTAGAAAACCTCCTTAAAGATACAAATTTATTAGGTTTTCTGGGTACAACATAGGTACAACAAATGTTGAAATCAGATGATGTTAATTGACTTTAAATAAAATTGAAAAAAACATAAATCATTGATAATGAATTGTTTTGTGTTTCTTTGAGCAAATATACGCTAGACTTAGGATCTAGTGCCGCAAGGTGTGGGGGTTCGACTCCCTTCAGCCGCACAATAAAACCCTCTTTTCGAGGGTTTTATTATTTACTGAAGACAGTTGAACCGCAACCGCATCATCTGGCAGTTCACAATAAAGGTCTGCCAGACCTTTATTGCTCTCCCCCCCTTCAGCCGCACAAAGACTCTTCTTATTTGAAGGGTCT